>Ga0190309_1000016_pt1 | contig 69922 bp, 83 predicted proteins | sample 48700767_MG_FD_161656 | JGI IMG/M metagenome (GOLD analysis project Ga0190309, IMG submission 161656) | Hydrothermal vent sediment bacterial communities from Southern Trench, Guaymas Basin, Mexico - 4870-07-6-7_MG | ecosystem: Environmental > Aquatic > Marine > Hydrothermal vents > Sediment ... | reverse complement strand
TTTATTTACTCTATATGGTCTAATATCAGTCTCCGGATACATTCTTGCCGCTCCGGGAACAGGACGAGTAAAGTGTGTAGTACCATCAGGATTTATAGCTCTTGTTTCACCTGGGACTCCCCTTAAAGCATCCTTTGCTCTCTCCAATATCACTGAAATAGCTTTATAAACCTCTTCGCTCTCGCCAGCAATTAGTATGAAGGCATCATTCTTATCTATGTCTAATTTCTTTGAAATTCTTTTAATTTCCTCTTTACTTATCCCATATTTAGGCAGTTCATCGCTATGTATTATACCCCTCAACTTAGTTTGCATCTTTACTCTATCTGCAAATTCGGTACCAAGTCTCCGATTAGGTTGAATAATATATCCCAACATTTCTTTAAACATAGGCATTTTAATTCCGATAATTATTCCTCGCTTCTTTAAAATATTTTTAATTAATCTGCTTTTGGTATTGGAAAATATTTCTGTAAGATCAATATATTTCATATCTGTTTCTAATTTTTTAAGGGTTAATCCTCTTTTTTTAAGAATTTCACTTATCTTTATCAGATTTATCTGACGTAATGCCTCATATTCCACGACTTTTTTTATCAAATATAATTGCTGTACCCCCTTTATCTCAACTCGATTACCCCCATTTATAGAAATATTTAAATCCTGTCTAATAGTACCCAATCCTCTCTTTACTTTCCCAGTAATACGGAGAAGTTGTCCGATTTTTAAAGCAACATTTAACGCTTCTTCAGGACTTGAAATTTCAGGCGCAGTAGCAATTTCTATTAAAGGTATACCTAATCTATCTAACCTATACACTACTTTCTCCTCATCTTCTGAAATTTTTCTTGCAGCATCCTCTTCTAAACATATAGTATATATGCCGATTTTCTTTTCACCGAGTTTGATATATCCATTTAAGGCTATAAGTGCCGTCCTCTGAAATCCTGAAGTATTTGATCCATCAATCACAATTTTCCTCATCACATGTATTTCATCAACTATATTGGCATGTAAAAGTAGAGCTATCTCTAAAGCTATCTTTATGGCTTCTTCATTAATACTATGAGGTGGTTCCTCGTCCATTTCAACTAAGCATGTCGTATCATTATAACCTTCATATTGAAAGAATCGATGTTTTCTAAATTCAAATAGTGCAGCTTTATCTATTTCTCCCATCTCACTCATAGTAGGTCTAAGCACTCTTCTAAATATAAAATGCGGGTCATCCTTCCTGATAATTGTAGGACATCTACAAAAAAGCTTATGCTTAGTATTAAGCATTTGATGAAACTCTATACCACATTTTAATCCAATATTTTTCCAATCGATTTTCCCCCTCATTTTTTCACTTTATATTGAATCATTCTTAGATAATTAAAGCCATTTATATTTTTTAATAAGCCATTCCTTTAAATAAATTAAAAAGGATTTATCTTTAACTGTTTTTAAAACTTCTTCATTAAGGAGAAAATATATTTTATCTTTACTTAAAAATTTTCTTACATTACTTATTTGAAAAACATATTCTAGCAACAAGTCTCTTATAGATACGTACCTTCTCGGCTTATATACAACCCATCTCCCTCCTTCTATAAATGGACCCGCGACCATTTCTCCCTTATGAAAATATTTTTTTATAAAATCCATCTCATTTACCGACCCGACTGGCGGGCCTAGATGTTTTTTAACATAAGGTAGAGAAATATTTTCTACCTCAAATAGTATAGCTAATATCTCTCTCTCATCTGTCCATACACCAATATCTAGTACTCTGTAGTCATATTTCTCTAATATATTTCTCAGTTTTCTAGAAACTTTAAATCCAATACCCCATATTATATCTGGTGACATAATTTTTATTGGAAGTAAAAGACATACTACATAAGTTTTCCTCGAATATATTATTTGCTGAAACTCATTTAACGTAATAGGCTTTGTGGCTTCGGGGAAAAAGAATTTAAAAGAAGGTTTATTTAAAAAAAATTTTGACGCTGTCTTAAATTCCAACAATTTTTTCATTGAAACCGCAGCTGCTGCATTTCTATTTTTATCAACAGGATCTATTACTACAATGGGACTATTAAATTTTTTAAATATTTTCTGCATATCTCCCCCATAAAAATTTTCTATATCTATATATGTTCTCCATGGAATCCATTTAATAGCATTTCTAAGCAAGTTTATGAAGCTCCCGTAATATATTATCAAAAGCTCGCACAAATATCCGGAGAAACCCTGTGTTTTTATCTCCGATCCATATACATTTATACCTTTAAGAAATCTTTTTAAAATTCTTATTTCTTTTCGCATTCTATCATTTAACTTAGAATTTACATATCTTAAATGAAGTGAGCTTCTATCCGCAGCTGTTTTTATCTGACTTGGATGCTCAATTTGATATGCAGGTACTATATCGATTGTTATCCCATTAATATATGTTTCAATATAAGGGTGTTGTGCATATTTTTCAACGGGTACCCCGCCGACTATCTCAGTAGTTTTCCTAGCTATATTAAGACCTAAAGAAATCATTCTATCTAACTCAATACTTAAGGGAAAAAGCATAAATATATCTATATCCGCTTCCCCGCTAAGCCACGTTCCTTTACCTATAGATCCTCCTATTTCAACCTTAATGTCAAATCCCTGCTTTTTACACAATTCTTTTAATATTGATACTATCTTATTAGCAGTGTCTTGTATTCTTAGTTTCTCCTCCTCATTTGGTTCAATCTTCTTAGCAACCACGCTTAAAATTTCATCTATCATATTTTTCAAGCTGTTTTTTCTTTTCACATTTCTCAAGCAACCATTTTTCTATAGTTTTACATTTCTCTGGAGATATCCTTATACCTTCGTAACACTCCTCCATATATGGACAGAATAAACAGGGCAGATCCATTATTAATGGATCGATTGAAAACTCTTCTAGTAAACGTTTAGTTGGAGTTAGCATATAGGTCCTTCTACCTTTGTACATTATTGCTTTTCTCTTAATTAAACCACGACGCTCTAACGTCCTTACTATTTTAGAACAACTGCGAGGATCTATATCTAGTTTTTTAGCTAAGTCCATTTGAAGTATTGACCCAGTCTCCTTTATTAATTTAATAGCCTTTCTCTCAACAACTTCTAGGATTATTCTGCTCATCTATTTACCACATAACCTCTTAATTATACAAAAATCTCAAAATTTAGCTTTTCAATTATTTCCTTAAATCTATTTCTTACTGTAACTTCTGTTACTCCAGCATTGCTAGCTATATCACGTTGAGTATGTCTTTTATCAATTATAATTGCTGCAAGATACACTGCTGCAGCAGCTAATCCCTTAGGTATTCGACCACTACCCAATCGAAGTTCCGAAGCAATTTCAATAATTTTAGTAGCCAATATTTTTGTCTCTTGATTTAATCCTAAATCGTTAACTAAACGTGGTATATAATCCATTGCTCGAGAAGGTGGTATACTTCGTATTATTTCTCTCATTAAAAGTCGATAGCTTCGCCCTATTTCTCTCTTACTAGCTCTCGCAACGTCAGATATTTCATCTAAACTACGGGGTATTTTATATTGTCTGCATGCAGCATATATACATGCTGCAACCATGCTTTCAATAGATCTGCCTTTAATAAGCCTTTTTTTAGCTGCATGTCTATATAGTATAGCTGCTTCATTAGCTATGCTTTTAGGTAATCCTAGCTGAGAAATCATTCTACCAATTTCAGTAAATGCTATACTATAATTTTTCTCCGTAGATGCAGAGATACTTATAATTCTATTTAATTTTCTAAGCCTAGATATTCTAGGTCGTTTCTCAGCTTTTAATACTCTTCCACTACCATCTACATTTCTCCAATCTATTACTGTAGAAAGTCCTTGGTCTGGTTTTAGTGGAGATAATGGAGATCCCGTTCTCTCACGTCTTTTTCTTTGCTCATCATTAAATGCGCGCCACTCAGGGCCATGATCTATTGTATGATCCTCTATAACTCTTCCACAATCAAGACATACAAGTTCTCCTCTTATAGCATCCTTTATAATTCTTCCACCACAATATGGACATTTCATCGAAATAAAGTAGGGTTCGGTCAGCTATCTCACCTCTTTTATTAATCTTCTATTTTCATCTACGTAGAGATACTCTCCTTTAATAGTTTGAGGAGAAACATTAGACTTCATCTTTACTCTTACATATGGTGTATTTACTGGACCAAATACGTCTACAACCCATCCAATTAATTTTAAATCACTATCATAGACCGCGCTGTACATTCTCGGTGCAAAACTTGAGGAAACAATTATCCTTCTCTCAATAACGTTTATAATTTTACCCATCCTTCTCAATTAAATCTCCTCATCAATTTCAGTATAACCAAGCTCTTTATACAAAGATCTACAGATAATATTTATAAACACTTCTAAATTAATTTTGCTGGATATATGTTCATTTAATTAAAATAGATTGATGCATAAATTCTCCGGTTCTAGGTATTCTTACAGTAGATATAAGATATACTTGAAAATATGATATTATAAGGACAAGATTAGATTTATAACATTTATTGATTCATTTTATTCCTGCATAAACAATATTAACGAGAAAAAGAAAAATAAATAAATTATTGATATATCAAATATTTAAGAGAGGAAATCTATGAAAAAAAGTAAGATACCAATAGCACCGATAGATAGATTAATCCGTGAAATCGGGGCTGAGAGAGTTAGTATCGAAGCTACAGAAAGATTATGTAAATTATTGGAAGAAATAGCCATTAGAGTAGCCTTAATCGCCCTACAAGCCTCAAAACATGCAGGTAGAAAAACTGTAAGAAAAGAAGATATAGATTTTGCCTTACGAGAAATCGCCAATATTTCTCTAAAAAGCCTTATTAGTAAAATCGAGGAATAATTTTTAATAGATCACTAAGACCCTTCAATCTTTTTTCTCCCTTAACATCTTTTATAACTATTTCCTTTATCTTAAACCCTCTTAAAACTTGATCCGGAACCATACTACCAAAAGCATATCTCCATTGAACAATATACTCATTTTCGTCCTCTGCATGAATGAAACTATTTATCACTAAACGAAACTTATATCTATCAAAGATAAAAATTATTTTCTTTTTCTCTTTTACCGCATAAGCATGAATCCTCTCCAAATCTTTCCCAGTTATCATAATGTTCAATAAAAAATAGGGGATTGAAGTAAATAAACCTAACTTATTGAAAAAAGATATATAGGCCATACAATATATTATTTTGGGGCCGTGTAAAGTCCCGGGGGGCTAGGCCTCCCCTGTAACCGCAAACGGTCTATATGGCGGGGGACGCTAACCTCATGCCAGGATATCCTCCATGTCCTGTAAAGGTATCCTCTGTCATAATGACATTTAGCCTCATGGGACCACCGTAGGCTGAGAAAACTCTTCGTAAGGAGAGTTTTCTCAGCCTTATCATCCGAATCGGGTTAGGCTCGGGAGAGAGCGGCCCTAAGGATGAACGGTGGTGGTCATGAGATACTAAATTGAATGACATGATACCTTTATAGGACATGTGATGTCCGAGCATGAGGGACGACGGCCCCTACGGGATTTTTGCTTTAATAAAATTTGTAATATCTTTTTTAAAGGGTATTGTGGCGTCTATTCCCATTTTTGATGTAAGCAGATTATGTTGGTCTGCTGAAGGATCTATGCTAGATCCTCTACAATTCCTAATTATTATTAGATCTTCATCGGCTTGAAATCTAGTTGCAATTGCCCATTCCACATCATTTGGGTCATCCACGTCTATATCTTCATCTACAGCTATAACCATTTTTAATGAAGGATGTGCTGAAAATGCTGTAAGAATGGCATTTTTAGGATCTCCGTCATTATTTTTCTTTATAGAAATTATGCAGTGAAGCCATCCACAGCCACCTGTAGTCAATCTAACCGCCTTTACATGCGGCACTACTTCAGATACTCTTCTCCATATTATCGCTTCTCTATATAATCCCATTAATAATCTATGTTCTATTCCAGCTGGTAGAATTGCATGATAATATGGGGTTTCCGCCATAAACACATTCTTTACCTCTATTATTGGCTGTCTTCTTACAATATCGTATGTTCCAGTTATATCCACAAATGGTCCTTCATTTGCAAGCTTATCTTTAAGAACCCTTCCTTCTATGATTATTTCAGCACTTGTTGGAACAAAAAGCTCACTATTTTCTAAATAAAATACATCTATATTATTATCTGATAACTTATTTGCCACGTATATTTCATCGACTCCATATGGTGGTGAAGCAGCTGCTGCAATTAAAATTATGGGATGTAAACCAATAGCTATTGCAACATTTAAATCTTCACCTCTATCTTTGGATTTTTTATAAATTCGATATAAATGTCTGGGAACTATCCTTATCGTTAAATGTTTTTCATCTATCATCATTAATCTATGTATAGATGCATTTTGTATTCCGGTTTCAGGATCTTTAGCTATAACTACAGAGGAAGTTATATAGGGACCACCGTCTCTTTCATAATGTAATAATATTGGAATATTTTTTAAATCATCATATTTTTCATAAAGAAAAGTAGCATCATTCGCTTCTCTAGGTTTTAAGGGATGCTCACATGCATTAATAATCTTACTGTAAACCTCTACGTCACTCTTTGCATTTAGAATATATTTTATGATATCCCGGCTATTGATTAAATTTCCTACAACATATTTTCCGGGATATTCCTTTATTTTATTAAATTTTAATGTCCTTTCCTGATATTTTTTTAACATACGTGCTATCTCGTATCTTACTGATAATACATCATTTATTCCCATAACATCTTTATGGAAATCGATAAAATTTTTTAAACTATACATACTATAGATCCCACATCTTTATCCTTTTTCTTTCATTATATTTTTCATCTAGTTTAAGTTGACCTAAGCATATTAGTCCAACTGTATCTGAAGACCTAATTCCTGCCCTTATCTTAATAATCCCTCGCTTATAATATATTTCATCAATGTATCCTATACCTAAGAATTTGTTATTATAATCATATATTCCTACGATTATTCCGTGCTCCTCTCCTTTCTTTATAATTTTAATCTTTCTATCGGTAAACATGCTTCTTAAAATATCATTTAAGATATCTTTAATGCTCATATCATTTATGACTACTATTAGTTCCTCAGAATTCATCCCAATATATTCTATTTTTTTAAATGAATCCTCCTTGAGAGAAGATCTAATTTTCTCCATAGATTTTAAAGGAAGTGGAAATGAAGAAGCATAACTTGAAAACATCAACGGGATTTTGCGTATATTTACTTTTATTATTTTTAAATCTTTTAAATATCTTATATACATAGATTCTCTGATAAGTTTCCTTAGCTCTGGTGATCTTGGTTTTAAAATGGTTGGAGCTAATAATCTTATAATTTGAACCCATTTCTGTCTTTCAAAGGGTCTAATTATATGTTCTATTTCATTGAATCTTTGAATAGCTACAACTACCTCGGGTCTTAGCAGATTTATCATATTTATCTTAAATCTTCTAGCCTTCTCCCCGAATATCCAGCCATCAGTATTTATTATTACTACACTTGGATCTTCTTTAAGGATTTTTTCTAGTAATATTTTCACACCAACAAGTATATTTTCTGTAACATTCTCTGGATCAATCGTACCTATAAAATACCCATCATATAATCTACTTTGAGAAAAACTTGTTATAGGTTTAGTTATTAATGTACTACCTATAACCGTTGGGGGTCCTATTTCAGATTGCCCTAAATCCTCATCGATAATGCCTACCTTTTCATTTTCTGTTGAATAAAAGTTAGCTAAATGAATTGTAAATAAGGATTTACCGGTGTTCGCCCCTCCAAGTATCAGTATTTTAAGTGGTTTAATATCATAATATATATTCTCTATGGTGCTTCTCCACTCGTATGGAATTATAGGATCTTCTATTTTATCTATTGTAGCATTTTCGCCTAAGCTTACTTCAGCTATAGTATCTTCTAAAACTTCAAGCAGAATAGTCTTATCAATGGGAATTGTTATTCTTTCCCTGCTACGAATCTCTTTTCCAAAAACCCATAAAACTCCATCTTTTATCAAGAGAGATGCCGGCCCCTCAACTTTTATCTTTTGACCCTTCCTAAACTCCATGCGCATACTTATCCCTATTTATTCCCGAGCCCTTTTAACTATCTTTACGTAATCGGCATTAATAGTTACAGGTAAAGGATACGCAGCTTCAAATATTTCTACTTTTATCTCATTTTTATCCTTATTGAGGTATAATATTTTTCCTCGCATTCCTCTAAAGGGCCCACCAATTATCTCTACGATGTCATTTATGTTTAAGTTGTCGATGATTGGTTTTGGTGAAATAAACTTCTCAAGATCCTCATAATTTATTAGACCACTCATTCTCCCCTTTATATATCGTAGACCATAAATAATTTTATCTATGTATATTGGTAAGTCGGATTCAATAAATATAAATCCCTTAATTTTATCTAATACAATAATCGATTTAATCGGAATATTATTGGATTTTATTCTTGTCTCTAATAGTAATGCTACATTTTTCTCCTGTCCTGAAGTCACCCTAACAGCATATATAGAAACTCTATTATCACTCATATTTCCCACTTAGTAGTAATTATGGGGCCGCGGGGATTTGAACCCCGGTCCACGTGGGTTCTTGCCTTAGACCCAAGCCACGCATCATACCAAGCTAGACTACGGCCCCAATAATAATATGCTTATTAAAAATATTGTTTAGGCTTATTTATGTTTTTTCTCTATCAGCATAGTAAACGAGTTTTAATTTTATAAGATAACACCTATTCTCTGTAATTTCTAAATATATAGTTATATTGAAAAATTCCAAGTCCATTATGGGACTAGAAACTATCAAGAATTTGTAATGAAAACACTATTAACCTCATGTATTTAGAAAATTTTATAAATCTGCATATATTAATATTATTAGACGCCCGGGTAGCTCAGACTGGGAGAGCATCCGGCTGAAGATGACATCTGAAACCGGAGGGTCGAGGGTTCAAATCCCTCCCCGGGCATTTGAATTTAAAAATACACTTTGCTAAGCTAGATTTTATGAACTTATTTTTAGTCATAGGTTAAGGAAAAAACTAAAACTATGTATCATATATAAGAGGATTGGAATATAAAAATATATTTATTTTAGTTAATAGGGAATATAGATAATACTTTTTAATAAAAGTATTAGCATAATTTTGGCGAGAAAAATGCCTAACTACATTGAAAAATACTGCTATATGAAAATACATAGGCATTTAGATATTACTGTATTAGCCCTTTGCGACGAAAAATTGATAGATCGTACCCTAATTAAAGGTAAAACGAAGATAACTATTAGTAAAAAATTTTATGGAGAGAAAAAAATAAAAATTTCCGAAATAGAAAAAATGTGTAAAAGCGCCACCATTATTAATGCTATCGGAAAAGATGTAGTAGATGCCCTATCTAAAATTTATGATAACATATATATCGCTGCAATATGGATAGAAAACATACCACATGTTCAAATAATAAAAATGGGTTAAAAATGTATAAACGATTCTGTGCACTCTGTGGGAAAAGTACTGAAAAACTTTACAATAATATATGTATAAATTGCTATAGATCTAAAATTGACAATATAAGAATCCCTTCTAAAATATCCTTAAATGAATGCAAAATATGCGGATCCCTATATCTGGATAACTATTATTTTCCAAGGAAAAAAGAAGTTAATTGGGAAAAATTTTTAAAGAAAATTATACTTAAAGTGATTAAAAATAAATCCGTTCTCGATACCAACATATTTAAACTCTCTTCTATAGAAATAAATGTAATTAGTGATAAAGACGATGAAAGAATATTTCAAGCCGATATAACAATTTCAAGGTATATAGACGACAAAGTTTTATATAATACTAATAAAAAAATAGAAGTTACAATAAAATATCATATATGTAGAAAATGTAAGATTAATTTTTACAAGAGCAAAAGAGTTATAATACAGATAAGGGCTAAAAATAGACCAATAAAGGGAGAAGAAAAGAAAAATATTTTAAAGGTAGTTAAAAACACTATAAAATCTACTTATGAGAATGAAAAAGAAATGTTCTTTATAGATATAGAAGGAGGAGAGAGAGGATCCATCGATATCAAACTTAATTCAAAATCATTGGCTAATAAAATTGTAAGAAACCTTAGGAAAAAATATCCATTTAGTATGTCTACCACATCTAAAATGTTGAAATCTACTCCTAGAAAAGAAGAAAAATATCAGACCACTATAAGACTGCTTCTTCCAACTATTAAAGCAGGAGACATTATCGAAAGAAAAAAGAAATATTATTTTGTTAAAAGAATAGATAAAGAAAAAATTGTTATAATCTCTTTAGAGAACTATAGGAAAAAAACTCTAAATAAAATGTATCTATCTAGTAAGGAATATAACATTGTTGATAAAGTAGAATATGGATACGGTATTATTATATCTAAATCTAAGAACTTAATACAACTTTTGGACGTAAAAAACTATCATACATACAGTATTTCGTTACCATTTATACCTAAGGAAAAAATAGTTAAATATATTTTGATAGGTGGCCGGCCATTTATTCTACCTCGGGAACTTTAAACGGTTTTACAACTAATCCATAACTTGGTACTATATCAAAGAGATAAATGCTTGGAGGTACTGGTCTCCATCTCATCTTTCTTATAAATAGTGTTCTATAAAAATCATTACCCTTTCTTTCGATTCCAAGTACTATAACTCCTGCAGCCAAAAATTCTTCTACACCAAATCTACTTAAAGTATTACTATTAGTAGGAATCTCAGAAGTAATTATAGTAGTTGTACCTAAGCCTCTTTCAATTGTAATGACTAAATTTCTTATATACTCGCGTGTCGATATAACATTTTTCTCAGCAATTACAAGTGGCGCCACGGGGTCTATTACAAGTCTCTTAGCATTAATTCTACGTACTTCTCTCATTATATCTTTAGCTATTGATAAAATTATGGTATCAATCGATTTATTTCTAAACCTCTCGGTAAATTCTGGCAGTAGTGTCATTATACTCAATTTTTTCTGTGTTACAAGAACCTCAAGATCCCATCCAAAGGCTTTAGCACCACGCATTAAATCTTCCACATCTTCATCTACTAGTATATATACTCCAGGCTCATTTATCGAAGCTCCATATACTAGATAATTTAATGAAAAAAGTGTTTTACCTGTACCTGTTTCTCCTGCTACAAGATACGTTCTACCCTTTATAAAACCGCCTCCGATAACTTTATCCAATCCCTTTATTCCAGTTGGAACTAAGGTAAAGACCTCTTTTTCAAATTGTGTTATATTCATTCTCACTAATCACCATATTTTTTAGCTCATATTCAATAAAAATATTTATTGATTCTCTTAAGATCTCTGATTTGGATTTAAATAAACCCGTCTTTATAAGTTTTTTCATGACTTTATCATAATATTCTGGAATTCTAATAGAAATTCTTGCCATAGTATTTATATAAAGGTTAAAATAAATATGTATTCTTACTCGCTAAATAATGAGTTATCTATAATTTGTCTTCAATATTTCATCTATGATTGTAGTAAAATAATTATCCTCTCTTAATCCCATAATTATACTCTTCTTACTTGCAGAAAGATTTATTATCTTCGTTCTACCATAGCGTCCTAGGCTAACAATTTTCGAATTAACTATACCCAATGTATCTAGTTCACTAATTATGTCACTTACCCGTCTATGAGTAACTATGTCGATACCCAGTTTATTTCCAAGCTTTTTATAAAAATCATATACATCACCAGTCGTAATCCTTTTATCTCCTCGCTCTTTAAGCAAATATATTGAGAACAAGATCATTTTTAAATGAAATGGCATTGATTTCACTAAATCAATTACAAGATCTCTCTCTATTTCTCGTTGAGCTCTGCGTACAATATCTTCAGTAATCTTAGATAATCCTTCTTCTTCAGCTATCTCAGCCGATTTTAATAATAGATCTAATGCTAAACGACAATCCCCATTTTGCTTAGCAGCAATAGCTGCACATAGAGAAATAACGCCATTTCCTATAGCTTCCTTTCTCAGAGCTTTTTCTGCTCGTCGAATTAATATATCTTCAAGCTCTTGAGTAGTATATGGAGGGAAAATTAATTCCCTTTCACATAAACTACTTTTTACTCGTGAATCAAGATAACTAATAAAATTTAGATCATTCGTGATCCCTATAATCGAAAGTTTAGATTTCTTAAGTATAGAATTTAATCTTGTGAGATGATATAATATATTGTCCCCACTTTTTTTAACTAAGTAGTCTACTTCATCTAATACTACAATCATTATTCTATTTTTTCGATCTAAATATTCTGTAAATCTATTCAAAACCTCTGCTGTCGATAATCCAGTAAAAGGAACTTGTTTTCCAAGAGATTTTATTAGATCCACGAGTACTCTGTAGTTAGTGTCATTCATCCTACAATTAATATAAGAAAAAGCAATCTTTTTATCGTTTCTCTCGAGCATTTTTCTTAATACATATCTCGTCACAGCAGTCTTTCCAGTACCTGTTAATCCGTATATAAATACATTTTGAGGCCTTGAATTAGCTAACGCTGGTGCTAAGATACTTCCTAGCTTCATTATCTGTTTATCTCTATGAGGCAATTCCTCTGGAACATAATCCGGTAATAAAAATTCGCGATTTAAAAAAATTCTCGACTGCAAAGCTAAGTTAAAAATATCCTCTAATTTTGTGATATTCATATTTGGTCAAAAATAGTAGAGATAACATAATGTATTAATGCTTGTGATGTACACCTTCCATATATAGAGAGATATATCTTAATGTGTTAGGAATATATTAACTTCTGAGTCTACCGTTTTATCTATAGGTAAATACATTAGATTATCTGAATAAGTATTGGGAGATTATTAATAACTAATATGCTCTTTACTTCATTATTTTTCTTTCAATTTTCTTAAACATATTTAATAAAACCCCTATCTCATCTTTTTGTAAAAACGCTCTTCCAAGTACTCTTTTAAATACTAATTTTGCACGAATTCTCTCGCGTTCAGACAAATTAATTTCCTCTAAAATTGATGATATTTTTCTCTCAAGTATTTTCAATTGATATTCAGAAGATATTTTCTTTATTTTTCTGGGCTTATAGTACTTAAAGATCTCATAAAAAATTATAGCTGCTGCATGAGAAATATTAAGTATCGAATACTTTGGATCCGTCTCTATATTTATAATTATGTCACATTGAGCTAAAATGTTGTTGGGTAAACCGATATCCTCTCTACCAAAAATTATTGAAACTATCCCATTTATTTTACTAATATTTTTTGCAAAAACTTCTGGAGAAACCGATCTTCTAACGATATTTCGAGGCCCACCGACTTTACCTGTTGTACCTACAATGAAATCGGTTTCATCGAATATTTTTTTAATAGAATCTACTATTTTAACATTTTCAAGAATATCATTTGCCTTTGACGCGTACTTGAAAGCTGTTGAACCTATAATAGTTATAGGATTTACAAGAAATAAATTTCTTAGAGAGAAATTCTTCATACATCTAGCTATATAGCCTATGTTTATTTCATAGATAGGTTCATATAATACTATCCATATGTTGTCAAAAATACTTTCAGACAAAATATCCCCTAATATTCAAAGACTTTATATTAGTTTAAATTTATCTTTCTTTTCAATAATAAATTATAATAACATTGATATTATAGAAGAGATAAATGGGCCCGCCCGGATTCGAACCGGGGTCCTCACCTATCTTAATGTTAATCCTCGTAAGAGTGAAATCCTAACCACTAGACTACGGGCAGAATAAATATCGTAAGTTGTGAAATATAAATTTTTCCCATTGAAAGAGACCATTTAATAATTTTTCCAATCTACATATATGATTGAATGCTACCTTCGATGCAAAACATCGGCAAAAATCAGCTAAAAGAAATTATTGAATGGTCTCCCATTGAAAATACTAATAAATGCGAGGAATAGTTACAAAAATCGTAGAGAAACTTTCATCTTTGATGAACGAAATTTACTTATAGAGGATTGTTGTAATAATTAAGAAGAGGTGAGAAGATGCCTTCACATGGTTCGTTAAATAAGGCTGGAAAGGTAAGAAACGCAACGCCAAAAATTCCTCCGATTCCTAGGAAAAATCCATTTCCTAGAAGAAGAAATAGGAGGAATTATATGAAAAGGATAGTTTATCCTACATCTCTTCAACAAACTGGTTAGCTTAAAATATAAGTGAACAGAATGGAAAAACAAGGATATAGTGAAAAGATAAGAATTTTATTTAGTCAAAATAACATAGATGTATTTGATGCTATTTCAATATCATTGACCAATGGTAATAGAATTGAAGGAATAGTGATGCCTAGACCTCAGTATGGAGATCCTGACTGTATAATATTAAAATTAAAAAATGGTTATAATATTGGTATAAACATTGCTAAAGTTAAAAAAATCAGACTTCTAAAAAAGTACGTGAAACCTATTCTTAAAAAATATAAAGAAATAAACTACAATCCATCACTTCCCACCGTTATAATACTTGGTACCGGAGGAACTATTGCCTCGCGTATTGACTATAAAACTGGTGCGGTATACCCTTTTTATACACCACGGGATATATATACAATGATTCCAGAGTTAGAGGAGATAGCCAACATTAAAGTAGAAATGGTGTTTAGTATTTTTAGTGAAGATATGGATCCTAATAAATGGAGCACTCTTGCAGAAAAAATTTATGAAAAATATTTGGAAGAAGAGATTTCCGGGATAATAGTAGCGCATGGTACTGATACTATGGGCTACACTGCCGCTGCATTAAGCTTTTCTCTGAGGAACCTTCCAGGACCAGTTATACTTGTAGGTGCTCAGCGATCATCTGACAGACCCTCTTCAGACACTATACTTAATCTTTATTCATCTTTTGTTATAGCTACGAAGGCTATTTTCGGTGAAGTTGTAGTCGCAATGCATGGAGATACTAGTGATGATATAGTGCTAGTTCATAGAGGTACTAGGGTTAGGAAATGTCATACTAGTAGACGTGACGCATTTCAGTCGATTAATTCTAGCCCAATAGCTATGGTAAAAGATGGAGAAATAGTAATGTTAACAAAAAATATTAGAAAAAGAGTAGGAGGAAAAATTTCTCTGGAAAACGGCTTTGAAGAAAAAGTTGCATTGATAAAATTTTTCCCTGGAATGGAAGGAGAAATAATTGATAGATTGATAGACCTAAACTATAAGGGAATTGTAATTGAAGGCACCGGATTAGGACATGTGGGCAAAAAGTTACTTAAATCAATTAAAAGAGCAATTGATGAAGAAATACCAGTGGCAATAACCTCTCAATGTATATGGGGGAGAGTAAACTTAAATGTATATAGGAGAGGTATAGAATTACTAAAAATGGGAGTTATTCCATGTGAAGATATGCTTTCTGAAACAGCCTTTGTAAAATTAAGCTGGGTTCTATACAGAGCAACAAGCTTAAGGGAAATAAGAAAACTTATGTTAAAAAATATTGCATACGAAATAAGTCCCAGGACTCAATATAATCATTATCTAAGACAAGCATATTTCACATAAGAAAAATATATATCTTCGAACACGTATATTTATTTTGCCGCGGTCGCCTAGTCAGGTTAGGGCGAGGGGTTGCTAAAAATTGGCGAGCCCCTTGGCCGAAAGGCCTCGTGGGTTCAAATCCCACCCGCGGCGCTTATCTTATTACTATTGTGGCTATCCAATCCTAGGATACATCGCAATATATCTCCATAAACAAATAAAATACATCGTATCTCAAGTACATCTAAGAAACCAAAAATAATCTATATTCTCTAAATTTCCATACCTGTCTAAGAAATCTATGATCTCCACCATCTTTTCTAGAAAATAGTCTCACTTAGGTTGAAATCTATTCAATTATTTAATTCTTATCAATTCTTTTTTCAATTCACATGCTTTTTCATAGATTTGTTTCGTTAGTTTAAAGTAGTTTATAAATTTCTCATTTTCATAAACTTTCTTTCTAATATAGTTGGCTATTTCCTCAAACTGATCCATATCTATTTCATAAGGATCTATTTTACATTTTAAATCTTCAAGCTCCTTATTTAATATCTCAGGATCATTTTTAGACTCCTCAATACATTCTTTAAGCGTTTTATCTTTATAAATTAGCTCGAAGAAATTGACGTGGTTAAGCGGGGAAGAAAGGTAAAGAAATATTATCACGTCAAACGGCTAATCCCCGTAATCCCGAAGTCAAGAGAATTTAAGAGAAATCTTAGAAATGAGCTAGACTGGTGCTATGCTGCACACTACGTTGACTCTGCAATTAAAACCGCTTATTCAATCTTGAATTCTTGGAGAAGAAACTACCTCAAAGGAAGAAGAAAGAGGAACAAACCGAGGATTAAGAGAAAATTCGCAAGGATTAAAGAGACCCTATATGTTTTCAGAGATGAAAAAATCAGAATAACTGTAAAGCCTAGAGAAATGTATTTAGAATTCGACCTTTCAAAAACGTGGTTTAAGAAGAGGGTTAAAGGCTGGGATCTGGGTGAGCTGATCCTAAAAGAGAATAAACTTATATTAACCTTCAGAAAACCATTAGAAAAAGAAAGGGTAACTGAGTACATAGGCTGGGACTTAAACAAGTATAGTCTAGATGGGTTCTCACCGAAATACGGGTGGATTAGAGTAGACTTGAAAAAGCTATACCACATTCATAGGGTACATGAGATTAAGAGAAAGAAAGCACAGAGTAGAGCTTCTAAGAAACCGTCCCTCAAACCAGTAGTCTCGAAACATGGTTTAAGAGAAAGAAATAGAGCTAGAGACTTTGTACATAAATTAACTACGCACCTAGTTAGAGTATTTCCTAAAGCGATACATGGATTTGAGGATTTAGATAAACAGGGAATGTACAAAATGAGTAAAAGACATAACAGAGATATAGCAAAGCAAAATTGGAAGATGATAATCCATTTTATGATGTATAAAGCTCATAAAATGAGACTTGTCGATCCCAGAAACACCTCATCCATCTGTCCCAGGTGTGGAGAAAAATTAATAAAACTCCGAAAGGGACAGGTAGTAAAATGCAAAAAATGTGGGCTAACATTAGATAGACAGTTCTGTGGTGCAATAAACATATACCTTCGGATGTGTGGTTTTCCTCCCTCTTCAAGTGTCTTCTACCATGTGGTGATTAAAAAGATGATCCCTAAGTGGAAGACACAAATGAAAGGAGGGAGAGGGGTTACCACGAATGGGGATAAGACAGATGATATGCTCTCAATGAACCCAGAGAGAGCTGATGTCGATGCAACCCAAGGGGTACCCACCTACCCCAAACCCCTATCTTATTAGTTTAGTAACAGTATAGTAAGAAATATTTCCTTCTTTATCTATAATTGCAAGTATTAATTCCTTTTGAGATCTTAATGCTTCATCCACCATTTGTGTTAAACTATTAAAATCCAATTTTACTCCCTCTTCTAATCCAATTACTATATAATTAAATGAAAACTTCTTACCTCCCTCTCCCATTAAAAATTCTATCTCCTCCTCTGAAAAACCTGGTTTAACATTAAATCCTCTCTTTTTCAAATCATTATATATAGAATACCTTAACCAGAATTTTTTATCCATTTTTGAAAATAGGTTTACTATATCTTTTAATGTCAAAGTTTTATCATTTTCATCTTTTATAACTATTTCTCCCTTCTCAACTAGGTATAACGCCTCTATTAATGAAAGCTTTAGCCCTTGTTCACACCATATACCATATCCATTGTTATAAAATCGACTTCCCTCATCTTTGTTTTGAATAAAAACTTCTCTTTCGATTATCTTAGCCTCTATCATGGTAACTTCATTTTAAACAATTATAGAAGCTATATTAGATAACTTGGGCCATCTTTCGGCTGCCTCCTTAGCTATGGGACCTTTAATTTCCGTTCCTTTAGGCTCGCCTTCTGCTGTTAATAAAACAACAGCATTATCTTCAAAGCATATCCATGTACCATCAAGCCTTCTATATGGTTTTCTTTGTCTAACCACTACTGCATGCATAATTTGTCTTCTTAACTCTAATTTACCAGTTTGAATAGATACTACAACAATGTCTCCTATTCCGGCACTTGGAATCCTCCTTCTCACCGTCTTTTTTCCTAAAACTCCTATAACTCTAGCAGTTTGTGCTCCAGAATTATCAGTTACTTTAACTATGCTTTCCGCATTTATTCCAGGAGTAATATGTAAATGAAAAACTCTACCCCCCATTTTTATTCCACGTTTAGCCATTTCTACCACCTTTTCCTAGAACTACAAAAGATACAGATTTAGATATAGGTCTGCACTCACCTATAATTACATTATCTCCTTCTTTAACTTTAATACAAGGCGGTAAATGAGCATGTATTTTCTTCCTTCTTTTCTCGTATCTTCTATATTTTTGCACATAATGTAGATATTCATGGCTAACTACAATAGTTTTAGACATTTTTTTCCTGATTACTTTACCTTCTAGCATTATTCCCCTGACTGATAGTTTTCCATGAAATGGACATAGTGGGTCATTACAAGACTCCTTAGGAGGTTGAATTCCGGGTATTCCAATATTTCTAGCCATACATCATCACTATATATTTTAGATTTATTTAAATCTTCCTTATATATTTAAAAGGACTTTACAGCTGATTTGGCTCCACAAGCCATACATATTATAAACATCATCTTTTTCTCCTTTATTAAATTTGTATCAGGTTGACCGCATATCGGACAATATACGTAATCTTTTATAAATCGATTTAAAACTGCTTGAATCACGCGCCTAGATTTTTCACCTAAAAGTACTGCAGCTGTTCCCTCTAAAGCACCAGGTATAGCTAGCTCTTTTAGTAAATATCTTAAAACTATTCTAGGCTCTCTATTTAAGACATCGCAAATCTGCTTAAAGTTTTGTATTATAGTTCTTTTCCCACTAATAATTACCTCGGGTTCAGGAACAACAAATCGCTCAGTTTTTTTCAATCTTTTTTTAGGTAACTGCTCTATAGCTCTATCAAGCAGTTTCTCATAATTATATATCAGACTCAACAAACATCCCTCAGCACTAATTCTTAGGAGACAAATGAATTAGTCATTTATTAAGTTTTCCTCAACTGGTAGCATAAAATTCATATATTACCTGTTGCTTATTAATTATTGCCCGTAGTCTAGCGGCATGACATCGCCCTGACGTGGCGGGGAACTGTTGAAGCCCGAATCGTGGGTTCAAATCCCACCGGGCCCATATACGGTGATTAGATGAATACAGACTTTTTCATAACGTTTTTTTATTCACTATTTTTAGCATCCATATTTATGATTATTATAATGATTATAAGGAAATTGATAGTTAATGAGAAAAGAATGAAGCTTTATCGAGAGGAGATACAAAAATGGGAGGAAAGTAGGAAAAAAGTGCTTGAAGAAAAAAATATTAAAAAATATAGGAAAATTATTCGGAAAAGGGAAAGTATAAGAAAAATGGAAGAGTGGATTGAAAAAGAAAAAATGAAAAGTAACATAGTGTCTGCTGGTGTATGGTTTCTAATATTCTACATATCTCCCTATTTTATAAATATAAAAATTTTCTTTCCACTTACAGGTAATTATGTAGGTTTTATTTGGTGGTATATTATACTTAGCCTTTGGTTATACCCTATACTTACAAAAATATTTCATTATCCAATTTCCTGAAGAATATAGTTGCCTCCTCCGGATCTCCTTATTATTTTCTCATAAAAATTTTTTGAAAACCTTATGAACTTAACTTTTGTAGGCGATCTAAATACTTTGATTATATCTCCCTTATTTAGAATATCTATTAACCATCCATCTCCTATAATTACACATTTAGGACTTAGTATTTTTATTGATATAATTGAATTAATAGGTAAAATTATGGGACGAGAGAAAAGCGTCATAGAAGCTATTGTAAGTATTAATATTACGTCTAATTTTGGATCAATTATAGGTCCTCCTGCAGATAAAGCATGACCCGTAGATCCTGTGGTTGAAGATACTATTAATCCATCTACACGTCCCCTAAAAATCTCTTGACCATCTTGATCGTTGACAGATAGTCTTATAGCCTTTCCTATGCGATAAGAAGTTATTAAAAATTCATTTAATACTTCAAAATTTTTTCGAGAAGGAAGTTTTACTGACAACTTGCTTCTCTCATCTATATAATACTTTTTCTTTATAATCCTTGTAAGAGCATCTCTTATTTGTTCTGGTTTTATTTCAAGCAAAAAACCCACAGTCCCCGTATTTATACCTAATATAGGTGGATTCTTTTTAGGCATTTTTTTAACTTTTCTTAGTACTGTGCCATCGCCTCCAACTATTAAAAGGATATCTATATCATTCATTTTAAAAAGATTTTCAAATGGAAGGATCCCCCTTTTTAAGAAATATTTGAAATCACTATCAATCACATACTCTATACTCATCTCATCCAGAATTCTGATTAAGCTTTCAATAATCTGATAAACTTTAAGATTACCAGTAATTCCAACCTTCATGGAAACCTCTCACAATTATCAATATTCTATATCGCTAATTAATGATATTTCGATAATAATATATATTTGATTTTTATTAATTGTGTAAGTGTGGGAGTATGGTCTCACTAGTACCATTTGTCCCTACTCCAGAGATAGTCATTCATGAAATGCTTAAACTGGCGGAATTGAAACCTGGAGAAATTTTATATGATCTGGGATGTGGTGATGGAAGAATTTTAATGATCGCTGCAAAGGAATTTGGTGCAAAGGCTATAGGTGTTGAGATAAGAAAAGACCTGGTTGAAGCATGTATTAAAAATATTAAGAAAAATGGACTTGAAGGTAAAGCATACGTTATACATGGAGACTTCTTTAATGTAGATATAAGTAGCGCCGATGTAATTACTCTATATTTATTAACAAGTGTGAATGAAAAATTAAAACCGAAATTAAAGAGAGAGACAAAAAATGGCGTTAGAATAGTTTCCCATGACTTTGAAATTACTGGATGGACTCCACTTAAAAAGGTAAATATGAGAAACGGTTGGCGAACACATAATATTTACCTGTATACTCTTAGAAGATAAGCTCATTAATTTAGTGAAAGAAATGAGAAGAAAAGATTTTTTAACTAAATATATTAAAGGCTTCAATTATAATGACTCTATGAATTTTATAGATGTTTTATCTGAGTTTAAAAATATGGGCGGATTTACTGCAAAGGATTTCTATGATTCTCTAAATATAATTGTAAATATGCTGAGAGATGAAGAATGCACTGTTTTCTTATCCTTTACCGCAAATATGATTGCTACAGGACTTAGAAAACTAATTACTAAATATATAAAGTATGGGCTAGTTGATGTTATAATAACTACTGGTGGAAGCATAGATCATGATATAGCTAAGAGTACAGGAGGAAAATACTTTGAAGGAACATTCTATGTAGATGATAAATTGCTTAGGAAAATGAGAATTCATAGGTTGGGTAATATTTTTATTCCTATAGAAAATTACGGAGAAAAAATCGAAACCTTCACTTATAGATTATTAGAGAAACTCATTAAAATAAAAAATATATGGAGTCCAAGTGAAATTTTATATGAAGTAGGAAAAGCCATAAAGGATCCTAACTCCTTTTTAAGAATGTGCTCTCTCAAAGGAATACCTATATTTTCTCCAGGAATTGTAGATTCAGCGTTCGGCACATCTATTTTCTTTTTCAATGAAACACTACGTTTAAGAAAAAACGAAAAACAATTAGTATTGGATCCATTAGCTGATATGAGAAAAATATCAAAAATAATATATTCTTCCAAAAAACTTGGGGCAATAATATTAGGTGGAGGAATTAGTAAGCATCATACTATATGGTGGTCTCAGTTTAAGAATGGATTAGACTATTCAATATACGTAACTACTTCGGTTGAATGGGATGGTAGCCTCAGCGGAGCTACTACAAGAGAAGCAATAACATGGAGAAAAATGAAAACCCGAGGTCAGCATGCCACGATTCATGGGGATGCTACTCTACTTTTTCCTCTAATGACATGCTATGTATTAAAAAAATTTCAAGAAGAAGGGTATATTAGAAAAAATAGCACTGCCATAATGGCGAATCCTCTATGATGATCCTTTACTATCTATATATATTCATCATTTCCTTTTTCACAACCTTTATAACAACACCCCTGGTAATCAAACTTGCATTAAAGATAAATAAAACCGGAGTAGATATACATAAACCATCTAAACCTATTGTCCCAAGTCTTGGAGGAATAGCAATACTTATAGGAATACTTTCTGGATCTTTATCATCCCTTATCCTTTTCCATCAATATTATGTAGAAACACTCCTTTTTTTATTAGTCGTTTTAATAAATGGCATAATAGGATTAATCGACGACTTTAAGGTATTAAAGGGAATTGTAAAAATGACCACAACTATATTATCAACAATACCCTTAATTGCCTCTTCATATTTATTTCCAGATAAAATTGTATTAGGTAGACCAGAGGTTCCATTTCTTGGGAAACTTAGATTAACCCTGGTTTACTGGGCTTTGTTACCCTTAATAGTAGGTGGTTCAGCTAATGCGGTTAATATGCTAGAAGTTTTTAATGGGGTTATGCCGGGTACATGTAGCTTTATAGCTATAGCTATACTTTTATCCTCTATTATATTAAACAAGACTAGAAGTATTATTTTTTCGATAATTATGCTAGGTAGTCTTCTCTCCTATTATTATTATAACAAATATCCAGCAAAAGTGTTTTCAGGAGACGTAGGAAGCCTCTCCGTGGGTGGAGCATTTGGGGCCATTGCAATAATATGTAGACTTGAGATAGTAGTAATGATAGCATTAATACCTCATATTATAAATGCATTTTACGTAATTTCCTCTGTAAAGGGATTTAAGGAAAGAAGAACTATAAGATATAGACCAGTAGAGGTAATGGAAAACGGTTTAATAAAAGCATCAAAGGAAAAAGATGCTCCAATAACTTTAACGCGAATAATACTTAGTATTACTGGTCCTCTAGAGGAAAAATATATTATAAAGACCATTTTCTTCATAGAAATTTGTACATCAATTTTAGCAATAATTACAGCTTTTTTAATAAAAGTAAAAATATAATTTGGGAAATTATATGCAGAAAAAAATATCATGGATAAAAGCTGCTATAACTATATCATTTCACATATTCTTGCTCTGGTTTCTACTCTTACTTATAATGATCTTCATTGAAAAAATTATAATGCAATATATTTATAATAGTACTTTAAGGACAATCATAGGATTATTTTTCTATGGACTCTGGTTATATATACTATACAAACTCCCCCAAAGATATCTAAATTCAAGATAAAAATTCTCAGTGCAATTTAATTTTACAACTAATGCTATTTCGTATTATATTCTGTTATCCATCTAACCTTTTTAGGTTTAATTATCTCTATTCTTCTATTTATTTCCTCTAACTCTCTTCTAGCGCCTCTTAATTTTCTCTCTAGTTCCTCAATTTCTCCTTTAACCTTTCTTTTCTTTTCAGAAATTTTCTGAAGAAGAATTTCTATACGACTTAATTCTAAAGCATCTCTAGTAGCTCTCATACTTTCGTAAAGTTTATCCTCCTTTCTTAGAATTTTTTCGAATACCTCTTTTCTATCACTCAATTTTTCTTCAAGCTCTTTTATCAATTTCTCAGTTTCACTCTTTTTGTTTCGCAGCTTTTCTAGATCAAAACCCACTTTTATCACCTAAATCATCTAACCTATATTAATGAACCTTATATATTCTTTTCCATAAATATTACTATTGTGAAAAAGAAAATTGATGCAAAAATTTTAAATTAAAGTCATGATATATTCTTATTGGGCCCGTAGCGCAGAAGGATAGCGCAGCGGCCTCCTAAGCCGTAGGTCGTGGGTTCAAATCCCACCGGGCCCGTTAAGCCGGGGTGCCCGAATCAGGTAAGGGGCCAGGCTCGAGTATATAAGACACCTGGTGACCTTTATGGTCTTGTGGGTTCAAATCCCACCCCCGGCGCATAGTAAAATTTATTATATTAAAAAACAGTAGTAAATAGGGGCCGTAGCCTAGCAAGGTATGGCGGCTGGCTCCAGACCAGCAGGTCGGGGGTTCAAGTCCCTCCGGCCCCATCACTAATCTATTTAGAAATTTTATAAAAAATTCATAGACATAAAGTATTTAAGTTTTTCAATACTATATTGTAGTGAATGGGGGACTGATTTTGTCTGAATCTCAAAATTATATTCAATGTCCATGTGGTAGAGTTATAAAGGATCCAAGTGAATATAAGTTGCTCTACTTGAAGAAAGAACAAAATGAAGTAGATATATTATGTCCTAATGATACGTGTTATTTAAGGGAACTTGGATTTGTAAAGTTTAAGGTAGATGAAAACGGTGAGATAAGACTTGAAAAGGCTAGCTTTTATCCGCCATTTGTAACGTGGAATGTTGCAAGAATGGGTAGAGAAAAAGCTACGAAAACTTTGAGAGAACATTTGAGATGGATATACTCTAAGGGAATCGATTGGGAGAAGATTAAAGTCGATATAAAGAAAAGAAAAGGAGAAAAATAGTAGAATTATTTTTGAGTAGTAATTTTTTATCTAAGTGAAATTAAAATGAGAGGCCTATTTATTGGAAGATTTCAACCATTTCATTTAGGACATCTCTATGCTCTTAAATGGATGCTCAAAAGAGCCGATGAAATAATAATAGGAATTGGAAGCGCTCAAATCTCTTATACCATTAGAAATCCATTTACTCTGGGCGAAAGAATTGAAATGATATGGCGTGTTTTAAGATATGAAAAACTTTATGATAGATGTATCATTATAGGACTTCCAGATACAGATGAAATTCATACTACGTGGGTCGCCTATATTAAGACCTTTTCGCCAAAATTTGATATAGTCTTTACCAACGACCCTCTCTCTATAATGTTATTGAAAAGAGAAAATATTAGTGTATCTAATATACCCTTCTTTAATAGAAAAAATTTTTCTGCAACAAATATAAGAAAAAAAATGTTAGAAAATGATGCTTGGAGAAAATATCTTCATCCAGAAGTAACTAAGTATTTAGATGAAATAAATGCTCCTCAACGATTAAGAATGATATGTAACCTTGAGGGAAAGAATAAGTGATATGGATAAAAATTAGAGAAATAAGGGAAGAAGACTTAGAAACTGTGCATAAGATAGAGAGAAACTCATTTAGGTACCCTTATCCATACTCATATCTACACTTTCTATTTACTTTATCCAGAAAATTATTTTTAGTAGCAGAAATATATCCTTTACAAAAAATTGTCGGATACATTGTGGGCGTAATCCAGTATAAAAATGTAGGACATATATACTCAATAGCTGTAGATGAAAGATATAGAGGAAGAGGTATTGGGAAAAAATTGATTAAAAAACTTTTAGGAAAATTTATAGAGAAAAAATGTAAAACGATTAGACTCGAAGTCAGACCTTCTAACATAGCTGCACAAAATCTTTATGATAAAATAGGTTTTAGAAAAAATTATTTAGTTAAAAAATACTATCCCGATGGAGAGGATTGTTGCACAGAAATATTAGAAATAGATGAAGAGAATGAATGTGATTAAAAAATTAAAAACCGGAAGTATAGTTTATGGAAACCTGCCCCGCGGATGTATTCTATGCCAAAAGGGTAAAAAACTAGTTTTATTTGTAACAGGTATATGTAACTATAAATGTTTCTACTGTCCTATTAGTTTAGAAAGAAGAAATAAGGATAGAATGTACGTAAATGGCATATCTGTAAAGAGTTATAAGGGGATTTTAAAGGAAGCTGAAAGAATGGATGCGATGGGCACAGGAATAACGGGAGGCGAACCATTGCTAAGATTTAAAAAAACACTCCATATAATAAAGATACTTAAAGATGCCTTTGGAGAAGAACATCATATACATCTTTATACAAGCGGCCTAGGAATAAATATGGAGAAAATAAAGATGTTAGAAAAGGCAGGTCTTGATGAACTTAGGATACATATTATTGAAGACACTTTTTTAACAAAACTATGTAAAATAGCAAGGAATATAACGAAGATAGAATTGGGAATTGAAATCCCAGTATTACCAGATTCCTATCTAAGAATAAAGAAATGGATTCTATATTTAGATAAAATACATATAAGATTTTTAAACCTAAATGAAATGGAATTTACCGAGGCAAATTCACTCAAATTATTAGAGAAAGGATATAAACTTAGATATGGTTCTCTCACGGCGGTGGAAGGTAGCAGGAGAACTGCTTTAAGAATAATTAGATTTGTTGAGAAAAATAAACTCAATATTAATGTTCATTTTTGCCCTGTGGAAGTTAAAGATCGCTATCAAATATCTTTACGATTATTTAGAAGGGCATATAATATTGCAAAAAAATTTGAAATTGTAAGTGACGAAGGAACCATTATAAGAGCTATGCTGATAGATAAAAATGAAAAAATAAGAAAAAAAGTAAAAAAAATATTTCCATCCACTCTCATTAAATATGCGGGGGAGAAATATATATTTACATCACCTTATTTAGCACTAAGATTTAATAAATTTTTAAAGAAAAATGGAATAGATATTAAATATATTGAATATTTACCAACAAATTCTAAAAAAGTAATAAAAAATATATTTTAAGAGGGGCTGTAGCCGTTCGCCAACACTCGCTTTCATTGTACGACGTAAATCGTCGTTCTCCACGAGCTCTCATACGAACGGCCTGTAAGCCCCTGTAGAAGATAGGGGCTGTCTCAGCACTAGAGTTTCCCAGGGCCTCTCGGACCCCAGTACTCCTCATAGCGTCTTCCGTTTTCACTTTCGGGTTCGGAATGAGACCGAGTGGAACCCGGAAGACTATGGCCGAGACAGCATTTTATAATTATTTCTCGGCGAGTAATAAATCTTTCTCCCATAGTAGTATTTCGAAAACTTTTTGTGAGGTGTTGCTCTTTATTATATTATGAATCAGAAGAGCAACACCACACTATATATTGATTATAGGCTTCTGATCATTTTAGAGATTTTGAAAAATTCTCCTAAATATTTATTTTATCTATATTTAAGTACCTTGAAAGTTGTCCTATATATCTTTTATATCTCTCATCAGCTAATATTATCTTAGGTCTTTGCTTAGGGTCTCTCTTTGCCCTTCCAATGCATTGTAATGTTGTTATTAGCATTGGTATTGCCGCCGCAAGACTCCAAGGATCATCAAATCCCATCCTACCATATATTTTTGACAGTCTTGAAATAACTTCTGGAGGCATAAAGGGGCATCCTAGCATTACAACGATATCCGCGGGGATGTCTACACCCTCAGCATATCTTCCGCGTGCTTTTAACATTATAATTCCTTGCCAATTCTTTGGTATTCTTGCAGGCTCGTATAAATCTGAAAGATTAATGAAGTATCGTATAACCCTTTCACTACCAAATATAAGTATTCTCTTATCCTTCGCCTTTAACTTCAAATTTATAATGAATTTTTTATATTCTTCAATCATCTTATAATCAAAGTCATAATACCTTGTAGTTAAGTCATCTATGATGATTGCATCTAATTTCTTCTTTTCTGGAATATCTACATTGATCCTATAAAAACTTGGTGGTAAAAATTTATCCATATCTTTAAACCATGTACCAGTCATCAGTATAACTGGTTCCCCAAAAAATATTCTAGAAGCAATTATACCTATTATCTTATTGTTCTCAATATACTGTACATCACTATTTAATATCCTAATAAATTTCTTAAAATTTTTAACAGTATTCCCCTTAAAATTCTTTAGCTGAAAAATTATTTGCTTTAATCTTAATATGTCCATATCTCTTAAAAATTCATTCAAATATATGTTTCCGCTTCCTATCTCATCAATATACTGCTTCATCCTAACCACTTTTCTAACTAACTTATTATCATACATTTTTATCAACAGAATTACATCATTTATACCTTCCACATTCATTTTAACCATTCTGGGCAGAAAAATATTATGGCACTCGTCTATGACTACCGCTTTAAAAAATCTTCTTTTAGCTCTAAAGTAATTTTGTACTATAATATCCGCATCAATTAAATCCTCCAAATAATAGGGACAAAAGCCCTCCTTCTTCGACCCCTCAATCAAGGTTTTATAATGTGAGACGTTCTTCGGCATCTTTATCCGAAATGTTTTTATAAAAAACTTACATTGAAATCTATGTAATCTACAGTAGTCTTCAGCTAACTCGCTATCGATCTCACCATTCAATATTAAAGGACATGTTTTTTTACGACCAGCAGAAATAAAGCAATCTAGACTAATTCTATGAGAATCTTCTAGAATCCTAAAGCCGATTTCAAGACTTCTAACGAGCCATAATGCAGGCAATCTTTTAAGATCCTTCAGGGCTTTTAAAACAACTAATGTCTTACCCCAACCAGTAGGTGCCGTAAATAATATATTGCAATCGATATATTTATAGAAGAATTTTAATACTTCACGTTGACTTTTTCTTAATATAAAGGATTGCATTATGCCATAAAATTAATTTTGCTACTTATGTTTAATATTATGATCCATTATATATTTACTCAACATTTTCTCTAAAATTATTATCCTATCAAATAGATCACTTATAGCTTTTTTATCAGCCTCTAAAGCCTTCTCAATTTCCTCTAATCTTCTATATAAAGGATCCACATTTTTTGCTCTACCTAGACTCCCCACTCCTCTATTACTGGAAAACTCCTCCAAATCTAAATGTGTCACATTTAGATTTAACTCATTTAGAATTTTTCTAATAACGGATTTATCATGAATATATTTTTCTAAAATATTGAAAAAGTTTTCAAATTTTATTTCTACCTCCAAGGTTGTCACCTATTTTTATTTTCAAAATTAATTTACGATCTTCCTTAGGATAATTCTTCGAAAACAAAAAATGGGCTAACATTGGGAGAGAATATATTTTAGAAAAATATCCATTTTTTGCAAAGAAAAATACTCCGGGTTTTAAATTAGAAAAATCTATTTTTACTTTCGACCCCGTAAGCATTTCACTCTCTCGTGGGGGGAGTCTAAAAATAATAAGCATTCTAGCGTTTTTCATTATACTCCAGGCCGTTTCACTAGGGAATTGGCTGACAGAAATTATAAACTCACCATATTTTCTAAGTTCAGCAAACAATCTTTCTCCTATCGATGGTTCTGTATCTAATCTTCTGTAAGGTATTATGTTCCATGCTTCTTCTATAACAGTAATATGAGTAACTTTATCCGTAATCGTACTTTTTAGGAGAAAATGATCATAGAGAATTTTCAGTATGAGCATTGCATATAGCTTCTTGATATATATACTTCTAAAAACACTTAAGTCAATTATCATATTTTTACTGAAAAGAATAGACAAAGAGATAGAATTCCTTGAAAATGCTTTGCCGATACGACCTTCAGTAAGAGTACTAAGCCTACGTTTAATAGCCATTTTAATCTCATAGTCCCAATAACTTTTAAGAGCCATTGAGCTAATTATTTCTAGAATTTGAGCTATCGTTGGTTCCAGAGATGTATTAAAAGCTCTTTTCAAAGCAAGTCTAAACATATATCGCTGAGGCTCACTGAATTTATAAACGTCTCCAAAAAGATCCACGATGTATTCTATATGTTCAGATAATTCCCCAGAATAATAGGTTAAAGGATTGATTGAAAAATTGTCTCCAGGTTTTAGTATTAAAAAATTATTTAAATTATACTCACCGTGCCAATCTAAGATAAGTACTGGGATTTTTCTAGAAATATTTTTTATTAAATTTTTTGTAAAAGTGGTTTTTCCACTACCCGTAGCTCCGTAAATACATATATGACCAGGTTTTAACTCGGTAAATATTGGAAAAATATATTTAAATCCTAGAAAAAACTTGTTTCCCGACCTAAGCCATGTTATAATTTTTATTATTATAGTGACTATTAGCATTATTAGGACTATGGTAAAGTAATTTATAGGAAAAAATACTTCAAAAAGCGGCTTATTATAAAAAACTATTTTGTAGGAATACAATGTAATTACTGCTGCAAGTAACATTAGTATCCTTAATGTATCCCTTTCCATGACTCCCCTAAAATATATTGAAGAAAGCTATTTAAATTGAATACAACACATATTTAAAACAGTTTATTTTAATATATTATAATAAATCAATAGTATAACAAAATACTGTAACTCCGCGATTTCTATTATGAGAAAATTAAATATGTTGAAAACTATATTTGTTGGGGCCCGTAGCCTAGAATGGATCATGGCGATGGCCTTCGGAGTAAAACGATGAAAGCCATAGGTCGTGGGTTCAAATCCCACCGGGCCCGTTAAATAAAGTATTTTATTCTGGATTTATCTTAATGTAGTGGGATTAAAAATGAAAATAAATTTTCCAATAATTTTAATAAATTTTAAAGCATACTATGAAGCAATGGGTAGACGAGGGCTAGAGCTAGCAAAGATTGCAGAAAAAGTTTATAAAGACTATAATGTAACGATTGCTGTAGCTCCCCAATATATTGATCTATCTTTAATTGCAAATGAAGTTGAAATCCCTGTCTTTGCCCAGCATGTAGAAGCATTTGATCCAGGTTCTCATACAGGTTTTATTACACTAGAAGCTATAAAAGAAGCCGGTGCAATCGGTACATTGTTAAATCATTCAGAACATAGATTGAGGATAGATGTTATAGATGATATAGTAAAAAAGGCGAAAAAGGTAAATATTACTACTGTTGTTTGTGCAAATACCCCTGAGGTTAGCGCTGCTGTAGCGGCGCTAAATCCAGATATGATAGCAATAGAACCCCCTGAGCTTATAGGTACAGGAATACCCGTATCGAAAGCCAAGCCTGAGGTTATTACAAAAACCATTGAACTAGTTAGAAAAGTTAACCAGAAAGTAGTTATATTAACAGGAGCTGGTATAACGACGGGTGACGATGTAGTTGCAGCATTAAATCTAGGTACTCAAGGAGTCTTACTAGCTTCTGGTGTAGTTAAAGCAAAGGATAGAAGAAAGGCTTTAGAGAACCTAGTTAAGGCTATTCGAGGTAGAAAATAATTAACTTTCCATATAAATTATTTTTACAATGTTTTTTCTATTTAATTCTTCTACTATTTTTTTGGGAAGAAATGCTATATCATTTTTCATGAACGGGCCTAAAATCTTTGTTTTAGAAATATTTATTTTAGAACATGATTTAAGAAATTTTATTAAAATCATATTTTCTTTACTTGATATCGGATAAAACTTATTTCTCCTTTCAGATACGTCTACTTTTATTTGGAATAACTTGTCTATTTCATTTTTTATCATCATGAAAAAATTTTGTTCCTCTAGGGGTAATTTATCTATATCTATTTCCTCTCCTTTACGTATAAGAAAAAATATTTTTGTTAACCGTATTAATAATAAGTCAATTACCACTCTTTTAATAAACTCTCTTTCTTTTCGCTTCATATTTTTTACTATATTATTATCCTGAAGTTCAGTCATAGTAAGTTTTAATATATATTCACGAATTCTTCTATAAAAATCTGGACGAATATCTATTAATTTTTCACTAAGATTTTCTTGAATCCAATATTCCAGAAGATCCTTAATCATATGTAATTACCATCAATAAAATATACTTAAAAAATAGATTAAATAGTTTACTGCTCATGATTCAGATTATTATATAAATAGATGCCGGGGGCGGGCTTCGAACCCGCGACCTCCGGATATCTTATATGATTATGAGTCCGGCGCCCTAACCACTCCAGTCTAACCCCTCTTTAGGTAGAAGTCTAGGCCACCCCGGCTCTCTCTACATATATTGTATAGGTAAAGTATATAAATAATTTTCCGTTATAGATTTGAGATAACGCGGTGAATTAATTGAAAATTCTTAGACATGTTTTAAGTCGTAAGGATAAAAAAATCATCTTAGAAAAAATAGGTAAATATATGAATATTTCAGATATTTTTCGCAACAAGGAATTATTAATTGAATTGGCTAGAATGAATAATATAAGAATATATATGATAAATAGTAAACCTTACTTTTATAGTACACCAAACACAGAAATAATTCCCACATTGATTCTATTTCTAGAAAGAGGAACATCCTTTCTTACAAATGTTGTGGTAGACATGGGCGCAGTACCTCATATATTAAATGGAGCTGATGTAATGATACCTGGAATAGTTGAAATTAATGGAGGACTAGGAAAAAATCAATTATGCATAATTGTTGATGAAAAATATCACAAACCGATTGCAGTAGGCAAAGCCATATTAGATGAAGAGAAAATATTTTCACGGAAACGTGGAAGGGCTATAAAAAATATTCATTACTATAACGATAAAATATGGAGAATTATTAAAGAGATCATGAGAAAACTCTAAGTATTTAGTGAACAGAAAAATTTAAAAGCTCATTATATAATTAATTTTATGGGCCCGTAGCTTAGTAAGGTAAAGCACCCGGCTCTTAGTAAAGAAGACACCGGGGGTTCGTGGGTTCAAGTCCCACCGGGCCCGTCCTCCCCCCGTAGCTCAGTGGAAGAGCATCCGGCTGTAGTATGCAAGGTGACTGGCCTAATATCGGCTTGGATGAAACCTGGTCAGCCGGAACGGAAACCGGAGGGTCGCCGGTTCAAATCCGGCCGGGGGGATTTATTTTTATAGCTTTATTAGGGTTATTTGTATGGAAGAAGAAGAATGGGAAGAGTGGGAAGAAGAAGAATGGGAAGAGTGGGAAGAAGAAGAATGGGAAGAAGAATGGTGAAAAAAATTTGCGTCTCGCCGTTATCGACAGGGAACTTTGTAAGCCTAAGTATTGTAACAAGGAATGTATAAGATTTTGTCCATTGGTACGATCTAACGTTAATGCAATTTTTTATAGCGAAGAAAATGATATTCCAATTATTAGTGAAAAACTGTGTACAGGATGTGGTATATGCATTAAGAAATGTCCATTTAAGGCCATATCTATAGTAAATTTACCAGAGGAATTAGATAAACGAAGTATACATCGATATGGAATTAATGGGTTTAAGTTATTTGGCTTACCTATTCCCCGCATTGGACAAGTAGTTGGTATAATTGGTAGGAATGGTACAGGCAAAACCACTATCTTAAAGATACTTGCGGGAAAGATCGTGCCGAATCTTGGCGATATAAATAAAAAAAATGGAAATTGGAGTAGGGTCATAAGATTTTTTAGAGGGACCGCACTTCAACTCTACTTCGAGAAAATGATTGAAAACAAAATAAAAGTTGTTTATAAGCCGCAGGAAGTAGATAAAATACCTCTTATAATTAGCGATAAAGTAAGTGATATAATCGAAAGAGTAGGTGAAAGGGAGAAAATTATTAAAATTAAAAAAGCTCTTGAATTAGAAAATATTTGGAATAGGAGTACGAAAGCATTAAGTGGAGGAGAACTCCAAAAGTTAGCAATTGCCGTAGCCATGGTAAAACCGGCAGATGTATATTTGTTTGATGAACCATCCAGTTATCTAGATGTTCGAGGACGACTAATCATTGCTAAAGCTATAAGAAAATTGGTAAATAATGACCTTTTCATAATTGTGGTCGAACATGATTTAGCTGTCTTAGATTATATTTCCGATTTAATTCACATAATCTTCGGGAAACCCGGAGTCTATGGAATAGTTTCTCTTCCACGAGTAGTTAGAGAGGGAATAAACGTATATTTGAACGGATATTTAAGAAAAGAAAATATAAGGATAAGAAAAGAAAGAATTGTTTTTAAACCTCCCTCCCATTTATATAATAAGAAAAAAGAGGATATACTTTTATCTTGGAGCAATATAGAAAAAAAGATAGGGCATTTCGAATTACGTGTAGATACAGGTTCAGTTTATAGGGGAGCAGTTGTCGGTATTCTAGGTCCAAATAGCATAGGTAAAACCACTTTTATAAAAATGTTAGCTGGCCTAATATCCCCAGATAATGGATATATTATATCCTCTAAATCTCTTACTCTAAGCTATAAACCTCAATTAATAACAAAATTTAGAAAAAATATCCTATTAAAAGACTTTCTAATACAATCCACTGGAAAAAAATATCTTACAAATAAAGACTATTCAATGATTATAAATCCCTTAGGATTAAACAAGCTTTTAGATAAAAATATGATGAACTTTAGTGGGGGGGAATTACAAGTTTCTATAATAGCTTCCTGTCTTTTAAAAGATGCAGATATATATTTGTTAGATGAACCAATGGCTTTTTTAGATGTTGAACAAAGATTAACTGTAGCAAAGATTTTAAAAAGAAAAATCGAGCAGGATAAAAAGACAGCATTTGTAGTTGAACATGATATTATTGCCCAAGATTTTCTATCTTCCTCTTTAATGGTTTTTCTCGGAGAACCAGGTAAAAGTGGACACGGATTTCCTCCAATGAAGATGAGAGATGGAATGAATATTTTTCTAAAGGAAATAAACATAACCTTTAGAAGGGATAAAGATACTGGTCGACCTCGTATTAATAGAGAAAACTCATGGTTAGATAGGTATCAGAAAAACGTTCTCCACGAATATTATTATATGAATTGATTACTACATCTATGTAGTAATATTTATGAAAACATTTAATAATCTCTATGCTGCTATCATCTTGAGGGAAATTATATGAAAGTAACTATAAGTCTCATAAAAGCCGACATAGGAGGATGGGTTGGACATAGTACAGTTCACCCAAAACAAGTGGAACTAGCGAAGAAAAAGTTAGAAGAAGCTAAGCAAACAGGATTAATATTAGATTATTTCGTGTTCCATTGTGGAGATGATCTACAATTATTGATGACGCATCAAAAGGGTGAGGAAAACTCAGAAATACATAAATTGGCATGGGATACATTTGTCGAAGTAACTAATAAGGTAAGTAAACCATTAAAATTATATGGGGCTGGGCAAGACCTACTTTCTGAAGCCTTTAGTGGTAATGTTCGTGGAATGGGACCAGGCGTAGCTGAAATGGAAATAGAAGAAAGGAAAAGTGAACCAATAATTGTTTTTGCAGCTGATAAGACAGCACCTTCAGCTTGGAATTTTCCGTTATTTAAAATGTTTGCTGATCCATTTAATACTGCAGGACTAGTTATAGATCCGAATATGCATCTAGGATTTAAATTTGAAGTAATGGATACTATTGAAAATAAAGTGGTCGTATTAAGTACTCCGGAAGAGATGTATGATTTACTTGCCCTTATAGGTTCTTATGAAAGATATGTTATTAGAAGGGTTTGGAGAAAAGATGGGTTAATCGCGGCCTCGGCAAGTGTAACAAGATTAAGTTTAATAGCGGGAAAATATGTTGGAAAAGATGACCCAGTATTAATTGTAAGAGCCCAGCATGGTTTACCCGCGGTTGGAGAAATTCTGGAAGCCTTTTCTTTCCCACATTTAGTAGAAGGATGGATGCGTGGATCTCACAATGGTCCATTAATGCCTATTTCATTAAAAAATGCTAAATGCACAAGGTTTGATGGCCCCCCCAGAGTAGTAGGACTGGGATTTCAATTACATGAAGGGATACTTGAAGGCCCTAACGACTTCTTTGATGATCCCGCCTTCGAATATACGAGAGAAAAAGCTATGGAAATTGCTGACTATATACGCAGACATGGACCCTTTGAGCCTCATAGACTTTCAGCAGAAGAAATGGAATACACTACGCTACCTGGAGTATTAGAAAAACTTAAAGATCGATTTAAGGAAGCAGAATAAGTTATCCTCTAATAATCTTTAAGATAGGATTAAAAATAATTTTTATTTTTTCTTCTTTTTTAAAGCTTAAATTTTTTTTATCAATAAAATAGATTTGATTAACTATTATTTTTAATCTGAAGCAGTTCGTATAATAGCTTTTCCAAATCTTTATCTCAACATGATAATTAATCTTAATATCGCTTGGATGCGGAAATTTAGATTTAATCTTTCTTATAATTCTCTCTTTTATTTCATCTTTTGTACAGTTACATAGTATAGTTTCATTTAAATGTATATTATTTACTACTTCTCGCATATCTCTATACATATTTAACATTAAAAAAAATCTTATTGGATGAACTATCTTTACAAAAAATTTTCTTTCAAGTGATAAGTCATCAAAAACTCTATTTTTAAGAAATATATAAATTCTGAATTTTATCAGTATGCTTCCTTTACCGATAAATGACTTAGGGGATATTCCTATAGATTTCATTAATGAAATATTTATATTTTCATCAGTATAGGAACTTAGAGAAAAATTTGTTATCTTTAAACATATTATGTCATATGTTTTATTATTAATTTGTTTGAAAATATTTAGAATAAATCTTTCTACAGATTTTGATAGAGAATTTTCATCAACTCCCTGAAGAGAATTTTTAATTAACATATCATCTACTTTCATAATAAAAAGTTTACATGCAATCATTAAGATATTTGTACATGATACGTTCATTTTATTTAATTCAAACGTCCTTCCTAAAACTTCATGAATATAATAGGATGCTATTGAATAATTAACATATATTTGTAGTATTTTTGCTAAATATACGAAGAAAATTAATGAAAGTGGAAGGAAAAACTTTTTCATCAAATCACTTCCTCTTTAAATAAAGGATAAAATAACTCTCATTCTTTAATAATACTATAACAACATAACTAAAGTTGGAAGAAAAAGTATAGTTCATCGCCTTATCATCTACTAGTCTATCTATTTCTCCGTTCGTAATTAATCTAAGAACTTCATTGCCGAAGTTAATATTACTATTTATCCTACTCACTATTAACGGCATATTTGTAAAATAAGCTAAGAGTAACTGTTGGATAATTATTATAACTGATAATAAAAATATTGATACTAATTGATCAATTAAGTAAAATCTCATTTGCTCACGCCTTTATAAATATCCAACTTACTCTGTATATTATCTCGATCAAGTTATTTGATGAAACTATACTGAATAGAAGTAATAATAAAATTACTAGAAATAAAACGAGAGCAAATAAAAAATACGTATACATTAATTTCTCACCTCATAGATGATTATTAATTTATTTATTTTCTTGAAAAGATATTTTTTACCCGCCAATAAACGATATGTAGACATTACATTTAATGTTACATTATACTCTATTCTGATAATCCTACTCTCCATTATAATTTTCTCTCCTGTAATAATTATAGAATAATTAAAATTATTTATTTTAGGTAGAAATACAACTGCTGAAGATCCCCCAGGCATTCTTTTAATAAAATAAAGTGTTGATGAAAAAACCCCCTTTACCAATCCTATATTAGCTTCACTACTTATATAGAAAATGTAAAACGATGCAAATCCGCTTGTTATTAAACTCAATGTCATATAGAATAAAATAAAAGCATGCTCCTCCACAATTCCTCTCATATTTTATCCCTTATTATTAATGTTACATTACCAATTAGTTTGTCTGAGAAAAGTATATAACCATACATGATTTTAACGTCTCTGTAAGAATAAGGATGTAAAAATTTAACATTTATATGAAAACATGATACAAAATTATCTAAAACATTAATCATTTCAGGGGCGTTAAAGAGCATATTTATTTTAATGACTAATAGTGTTAATATACATAAATTGATAAAAAGTAGCAAGCTTTCCTCTATTAATCCCTTCATCATAAAATATACTGATAAACAGTATTTAAATAAAATACAATTACTAATTAGATAACTAATTACGATTCCTTTAATTCTCTCCTATGATAATAGTCTGGAGAAAAGATAACACAGGGGGGTGCAATAAAAATATATTTTATTTGTCAATATTTTAAAAAATAGGTGATGATAATGAAAGAAATCGAGGAAAAGATTTCTCAGGCAATAAATATACTACAAAAAATTGCGGAAGATACAGGTGTTCCACGAAATATTCGTAGAGCTGCGAGTAGTTCTATAGAGATACTTAAAAATGAAAAAATAAGTCCTGGATTGAGAGCCGCTAATAGTATAAGTATATTAGATGAAATTTCTCAGGATCCGAATATGCCGCTTTTCGCCAGAACCGCGATTTGGCAAGCAATAAGTTTATTGGCACAGATAAGAGACTAATAAATTGTTTTTGTTTAAATCATTTACAAAAACGCTTAATATTTTTCATTAGAAATGTTTGAAGAATATAATATATATCTTGTATTGATGTTCTGCCTAAACCCTTTATTCGTCTCATTTTTAAAATTATTTTAAGAAGATTTTCCTCAAAGAACTTTCTTTCAGGATAAAAGAATAGGAAAAAACTATCCTCTACAATGCTTCTTCTTTTTCTTCGTTCTGAAGAAAAAGTATATTTTACATCTATTTTTATTTTTAATTCTCTTATCTTATCAGAAGAAAAGAAAAGTATTTGATAATGATCTTTTAATATTTTATATTTATTATTATAAAGAATATATGCTTTAAATTCTCTATGCGCTCTATCTACGATGTTTAAAGAAGGATGCATCATAAATATATAATCCTCATATTGATTGATTTGTATAAGAGAAAAAAGTAAAGATTTAAAGAAGCATGTAGGTTTTATTTCACTTAATTCGAATTCATATATTTTCCACATATACTTAAATTACTATTCGTGATTATTAAAAATATTAACTTCCAGGTTTAATACTTATCATTTATATATTTGAGTAGAATATAGGTTTAGAGGAAAACGATACGCTAATAAAAATTGGGAGAATATGCAAAGAATTGACGTATTAGTTGTGGCTGAAAAATCTAAGGTGGCTAGAAAACTAGCTCTCTGTCTCTCTAAAGGTAATTTACAGACAAAAAGACTTTATGATGTTAATGTGTTTATATTTTTTAGAAAAAATGAAAAGTGGGGTATATTGGGATTAGCGGGACATATAATAAATTATGATTTTCCTAAAGAATACAATAGGTGGAATAATATTAATCCTAAGATATTATTTTCTATAGAACCTATAAAAGTTATTAGAAAAAATTGTATAAAATATGTAAATGTTTTAAAGGAACTAGGTCGTCATGCTAGATTAGTCATATTAGCCTTAGATGCTGATGTGGAAGGAGAAGGAATAGCATTTGAGGTTATAGAAATTATAAGAAAAATAAATCCTTACGTAGAGTTTAAACGTGCTCTATTTTCATCCTTAGAATGCAAGGAAATAGAAGACAGCTTCAATTCTCTTAAGGAACCTAATATCTATTTGGCTAGTAAAGTATATGCAAGGATGAAATTAGATTTAACTATAGGTGCGGCTTTTACACGTGCATTAACCTTAAGTGTTCAAAAAAGGAATAATAAGTTACTTTCCGATGGCCATTTCTTAAGCTATGGCCCATGTCAAACTCCTGTACTCTATTTAGTTGTTAATCAAGCTTTAAAGAGAGAAAACTTTGTTGGAAAAAAATATTATGAACTTGAAGTGATGGTTGACATAAAGGGTTCTTCGATACGATTTATTTCGAAGAAGAGATTTGAAAAAATAGAAGAAGTGAAAAAGGTATATGAACACCTTCAAACTGTAAAGACAGGTATTATCTCTTCCGCAGCTTATATCAAAAAATCTAAGTCTCCTCCAAAACCTTTAGATACTATTGAACTTGAACGTAGATGTAGTAAATTTTTAAACATAAGGTCTAAGAACACCTTAGATATAGCTGAAAGCTTATATAGAGAGGGCATGATATCTTATCCTCGAACCGAAACAACAATTTACCCTAAATCTTTTAATTTTAAAAAAATTTTGGATAGACTTAAATTTGACAAACACTATGGAGAGTATATTAAATTATACATAAAATATCCGTTATCTCCTACAAAGGGTAGTAGTGATGATAAAGCTCATCCACCAATATATCCTATAAAATTAGTTGATAGAAAGATTATTGCAGACAAATATGGTTTAAATGGATGGAAAATCTACGACTTAATATGTAGACACTTTCTAGCCACTTTATCTGACAGTGCTATTATAGAAAAACAAAAAATTGTATTGAAAATATCTGACCTATTATTTGAAGCAAATGGAATAAAAATTATTGATGAAGGCTACTGGAGAATATATCCATTTGAAAGAATATTTGAGAAAAAACTACCTAAAGTAAAACCTGGAGAAAAGGCAATAATTTTAAAAATGAAAATATTAGAGAAAAAAACCTCACCTCCCCCCTTCCTCTCAGAAGCAAGTTTACTTAAACTTATGAAAGAATATGGTATTGGAACGGATGCTACAATGCAAGAACATATTAATACAAACATAAAGCGACGATATTTTTATATAGAAAATAAAAAATGTATACCTACTTCCTTAGGAAAAACCATTATAACTACTCTAAACAGTATAGTGCCGGAGCTTATAAGGCCTGAAGTTAGAGGAAACATGGAAAAGGCTCTCCGAAGAATAGTATATGAAAAAATTCCTCCCGAGATAATCATAAGGGAAGTTAAACAAAAATTTCTTAAATTTTATGAAAAAATGGAAGAAAGAGAAGAAACATTATCTAAACTTATAATAAACTCGCTCATAGAATTAGGAGAAAACGCCCTAAGAAATAAGACTAATTTTAAAACAGCTAAAGAATTCTTTAAACAAATTTAGCTAAAACTGGTAAGCTTAAAATTAATTAAAATCAGTTCTATACCAAGCTATATTCCCATATTACCTATATATTATGTTATTTTTCCCAAAATAACCTAAATATCTCTTCTCGGTTCCGAAATAATAGGTGAAAAAATGAGAATATATAAACACGCTAGAGCCATCAGAGCATTGCTACTAACTCTATTCATCTTCGCAGCTATATCACTCTTCTTTAAAGGATATAGTGCTTCGAATGACAAATATTATGCTAGAGTTGACTTTATAGTTGAAAGCGAAATAACCCAAAAAATTATGCTAAAAGAAAACACAATAAGAGAGATTGAAGCCCCTCCCTCACCCACCGGATATCAATTAAGCTATATGGAAATATCATCGAATACTGGATTTCCTAAAACAATTGTACCGATACTTTATGATAAAAAAAGCGAAATAAATGGAAAAGTCTTCTCACTGCTGTCATATAATGGTTCAATAAAATTATCTACAAGTATAAGTAGCGGTAATTTAACGTTTTTAGTAACAATAAAAACTGTATATGTGAAAAGAACATGGTTACCGATAATGGATAGAAATATTGAAATCCTTGTCGAATCTCCGGAGCCTCCTTTTTCCTTAAAAAATCTCACACTGAAAATATCAGTTGATAACTTTGCACCATATGAAATAGTTGATGTAATATCTCCGGATGGAAAGCATTTAGTACGTCCAGAAATACAGGAAAAATATCCACCTCAAGCCATAGGATTTGATCTTAAACACGTATCGTTAAGCTTTAAATATGGATTAAAAATAGGAAAATATAAGATACTGTTTAGAACGGTGGATAGAAAGCTTCCTAATGCATTTATAATATGTGAAGAAAACTTCTTTAATGATACAGTAGCTCCTAGAAGTGAAAAAGCATTTTCAGTTAAAGATAAAAATGGTTTGCAACATTTAGGATACATCGTTATAGTATATAGTCTTGTACCTGAGTATATGAATTCTTATGGCAATGTATACATAAATGCAACATTAATGGATTACGTACATCTAGAACATAAAACTATTACTGTAGGTTCAATAACCTATTTAATCCCTCCAATAGAATTTGAGTTTTGGACTAAAGCATTTGTTGTATTTGGTTCATGGTTTAAAATAAAAAATGATTATAAATATCCGATAAATGTACTATATATCCCGGTATCCTTTAAGGAAGCTGGAAAATGGACTCCACAAGGTTTAGAAGTGGAGATAAACGATCTTGACTTAAAGGGATACTTATTCGCCTACATAGTTGTTCAACTACCAGCTTATGGACATATAAGAGAAATAGTTACTCCTAATGGAGAAATATTAAGTAAATATAAAAATAGTAAGCTATCCTGGGGAGGAGTTAAAAGATCTTTAAGCGTACTTGATGATGAAGCCTATATTCAAGTAAAATATAATAATATCAGTGACCCCGGATTATATACCGTAAATATATCATGGGATCCACTATATATAAAGACAGTTGACAGTAAAGATAGAGTGCTTTCTAATGTGGAATTACGAGTAGAAGGTATTGACACAATATTTCTCACCAATGAAAGTGGATGGGGAATTCTAAAGGTATATAAGCCAGGAATAATAAATATCACTGCGACCTATAAAGGTAAAACAGTACAAGAACTACAGATAAAAACACTGATAAGCCATCAAATAGTACTAAGATGTAAAGTATATGATTTAAAAGTAACTGTTCAAACAATGTTAAACCAAGGGTTATCGGATGCCGAAGTCACTCTTATAGATAAAGATACTGGCGAAGTTTTTGAAACAGCCATCACAGATAAAAATGGTGAAACAATATTTATTCAAATACCGCATGGCGAATACAAAGTTCAGGGAAGTTATAAAAGAATTTCAAATAGCATGAAAGTAAATATGGATGACAATAAAGAAATTTTACTTAAACTTAACATAGTACTAATAATACCCTTTTTCAATACGCCTTTAACGCTCGAAGAAACTGCTGGAATCTCACTTGCCTTCACTTCTATACTTTTAGCAACTAAATTTATGAGAAAAAGGAAGATAGAAGACTATGATGAAGAAGACATAGAAAATTAATTATTTTGACTAATTTAAAATTTCAATTTTTCTTTATTTCTAATCTATATATTAAATGGGGAACTAGGATGAAATATACATATAGGCATGAATTTAAAAAAATTAGGCTTTATGTAGAGGATTGGTTTAGCTACATAACATTTATGGAAAATAATATTAAAAACATATTTTCGGAATATTTACTAATAGAATCTAAAGTAGGAATTATGGAAAATAATCCTTATTTGCTTATAACTTTAATTGAAGAAAATGGATATACCATAAAATGTAAAATTATTGCTAATATCTTTCCCGTTTTAGAAATTTCATGCGATGAATATATATTCTCCGTTATAGAAAGAATCTTGAAGAAGGTTGAAGAAGCCACAATATATTATGTTAAAATTAAGGGCAGCGGAACTATATATTTTGTTTTTACTCCTAGACAACAAATCAGCTTAACGAGAAGAAGAAGTCTTATTCAAAAAATATTAGAAAAAATTGTTTGGGGAAACATGATTTTCTTTTTTACATTTTCATTAATTGTTTTTTATTTATTGTCAATAGTAGTTGGATCTCTTTATGCGTTAATTCTAACAATTCCCTTGATCAATTTACCCATAATGATTTTTTCAGATAAAATACTAGATATAATAGGTGATTGGGATATTACGAAATATTATAGAAGTATTTATATAATTTCTTTAAAATTTCCTCTTAAAGATTATATTTCAATTCTAAGAAAAATAGGTTCTCAGAAAAAAAATATTAAAAAAATGCTATACATAAATGCCTTATCCTTTTCAGATAACTATTTAAAACAGAAAATAAAAAATCTTTTTAAAGATAGGATAGGGATAGAAATTAACGAAGAAAATATAACTATTAGAAAAATAGATCTATACAGTCTTGTGGATTCAGTTTTTCTAAGATTTAGATTGCCTACACCTAGGATAAAAATATTGAACGTAAAATATCCTAATGTAATGATAAGCGGATTAATGCTGAATAAATCGACTCTTTTAATTACAACCGGAATACTTGTAAACTTAGAAGAAGAAGAATTACGTGCCGTCATAGGTCATGAAGCCAGCCATGCCAAAAATCATGATCAACTTTTCTTTTTCAGTATAAGTAGTATAGAATACCTAGTAAGAATATACATTATCAATGTACTAAATATTTTATCTCCTATTTCTGAAGTAATATATCTTTTGCTATCTTTGACTACCCTCTTTTTGATAGCAAAGATCATAGAAATCCGAGCAGATATAGAAGCTTCGATATTGTTGAATAAATCAATTGAACTAGCGTCAGCGCTTAAAAAAATTGGTGTAAATCATGTAGTTAAAAAGAGAAAGAATAGAGTTCTATCCTGGATATTATGGAAAACTCATCCTCCCATAACATTTAGGATAGAAAACCTACTATCTGTAAATAGTAATCAATACAATAAAAATTTATTTCTTACAGCAACATATATGTGTATAAAGGATATAGAAAAAAATATTATGTCGATGTGGAAAAATGCTTTCTTCAACACCCTCAGTGTTCGAAATATTTAAATTAAGACAAGTATTAAATTATCAATATGGACACAATGTTGGCAATTATTTAATTAATGAAAATGAAAACCATATTAAAATTATTAGATCTAAACAAACTAAACGTATAAAAAATGTTTATATAAATGAAAAAAATATTGTAAATTTGCGAGCGAAAGACGGGTATTATATTATAACTATTGAAAGCTCAAAAATAATATTGGATAAAATTAAGAAACCATTTATGAGACTTATTGTATCCGATGAGGCAATCCCCTATATACGAAAAGGATACTCGTTATTTTGCAAATATGTTGAAAACGGAGACTTCGATCTTTATCCAGGGGATACTGTAATTCTCGTAGATAAAAATGATAAAATATTAGGGATAGGAAAACTTGTATTAAATCTAGAAGAAATAAAGTCTCTAAAGCGAGGTATTGCAGCAAAACCTTCTAAAATAATATCTCAATAATTCATTACTTCTTGTTTTATTTTTGAACAGTAATAAAGCTTAATTATTCCAATTATCGTCAATACCTATGTTATGTATAAGAAAAAGATGTTATTTGTAATTATACTATATACTTTATTTTTAATATTATTCGGACAATATTTATGGAGTCAGCCAAGAGAAAAATATATTTTTGAAAACTACGTCTTTATAGTTTTTGATAAAGAAAATAATATAAAAGCAATATATAGATCCGATAATTTTCTTGAAGGTATAAAATCTACATATAGTGAAATAAAAGAATCAAAATATTCTATATTTATGTATGCATTTAATTCTTCAAAAGAAGATGTATGGATATATAACTTCAGATTAAATATGGCATTCCGGTCTACACTTGATCCTCTTTCCAATATTTCAAAGAGGCCATTAGATATATTTTCAGATCAGATAAATTTTAAAAAAACATCTAAAATTATAGTTTACCTTCCATTCTATGGCGAAATTAGAAACTGGGATGTAAATTACGTCTCAGAACATCAGATTCAATTATGTTTACCATCGATTCCTTGCTTTATAGTAATTTATGGTAAAGATTTTTATATTCATTTTTTTATAAATGCTTTTCAAAAAAATATAAACGTCTCTACAAAGAAAAATATTTCAACAAATATTTTTGTTTCAGAATATGAAGGAAAGAAATTACCATCATTTAGCGTTAATTTGGAAAAAATTATGTATATAATTTCTTTTTCACTCATTATTTCAATCTTTATTTATTACTTAGTTAAGAAAAGATTAGTGAAAAAGAAATTATAAGGTTTAAAAATGCAGAGAAGAAAACTTACAAGAACTACATTACGAATATATAGATATATGATTCTTCGAGGTAAGGCAGTTGGTGTAAGAGAACTACAGAGGAAAATGAAGCTTAGTAGTCCAAGTCTAGTTTTATATCATTTAAATAAGCTTGAAAAAATGGGTCTTATAGTAAGAGATTTAAATGGAAAATATATGGCGAATAAAAATAATATTGATCTTTCTTTATTGAAGGATATAATGATGGTTGGAAATATTAGTATATCAAAATATTTTTTTTATGCTACATTTATTACATCACTTTTAATAGCATACATTTTTTTAAGACCATGGATAATTGATGATACATATATATTGGGCCTTTTAATAGGTGTTTCTTCAGCCACAATATTTTGGTATGAAACATTCAAATCTCTAAAATAAGTTTAAAAAAAGAATGTTACTTAATTTTAGCCTAAAAGAATATATTTAAGCTAAAAAAATATATAATGGATATTTAGAGTCTTATAGAGGCTCGCTGCGTGGGAATAAAAGGATTAGTATATAGGATATTAAAGATATTAAGACAAAAAAAATACAGAGAAGTTATAAGTCCTAATAGTCGTCTTTACTGTTTTGATATTATTGCATCTAATGGCACAAATTCGATTATCCTCAAATATTTTAGAAATATCGATAGCTGCAATAGAATTATCGCTAATGAGATGAAAAAATTATCTTTAGTATTTAAGGGAATCCCTATTATAGTTGGAGAAAAATCTAAGAAGCAGAAATTAAAGGACGGTATAGTGTATAGACGGTTCGGTATCACGGTAGTTTCTCCTGATACATTAAGGTTATGGATAATTGAAGAAGAATACCCGGTTTTCTATGCCGAAAGGGGAGGAATTTATGTTAAGATAGATGGAAGAAAGATTAAAATAATGCGAGAAAAACTAGGACTCTCTCTAGGAGATTTAGCTAGAAAAGTAGGCGTAAGTAGGAAAGCGATATATAGTTATGAAAATCAGGCTATGGAAACAACACCTTATGTTGCGTATAAGCTCGAAGAAATACTAGGTACCTCTATTATAGTTCCTCTAACCTCACCATTCCAAAAATATACTTCTCCTAAAATAGAATATATAGCTAATAATAGAATAGGAGATCCTAAATTATTAAGAATTGGACAAAAATTGATAAAAGAAGGATTTAGCATAATGGAGCATAAACGGGCTCCATTTGAGCTCTCTGCTGTATTGTTTAACACCAATAAAGAGAAAAGAATTATTATAAAGAGATTAAAGCATCAAATTGATAGTAGAGAAACATGCCTATTAAAGAAAATAATTGATATAATGAATATGGACATATCTTTAAAAATAATTTAAGCTGCAGTTTCTATAATACTAATATTAATAATTCTACAAAAATTTATTAAAAAGAAAAAGCATTTTCTTTAAAGCATATCCCCTTTTTACTGTTGGCAATCTTAAAGATGCTGCTTTTTTATGGCCTCCGCTTCCTCCTCCTATTTTTTCAGCTATTTTATAAAATATTTCTGCAGCATTGATATTCTCATAACCTTCGTCTGGGACTCTGCAGGTAAATACTGTTTCTCTTCTGTTTGGAGTGAAAATTATTACCACTATTTTTTTATATCGATTAGAAAGATCTAAAGCAATTTTCCCTGTAAATCCTTTAAGACTTATATTTGAAAAATCAATGATCATTATATTATCTGATGAAAAAATAATATGGTTTTTAACAATATTAGATAATTCTTTTAATTTCTTTCTGGCTATAAAAGCTTCTTCTTTTATATAGTCATCAATATATCTTTTCTCTATAGCCCATTTCTTTACTAAATCAATTTTAAATTTATCATCTCGTGTTTTTAATGCTAAAACAGAACTTAGCATATTTGTAAGTTTAATCAAATGATCTTCTGGTACTCCCTTAAAAACCTTATCACTTATTTCTCCAATAATGGTTATTTTTTTAAAGAACAAAATGTTGTCCGTCCTTTCTACATAGATTCTTCTCATAATTGTAGCAGTACATCCATCGTTTTCATAGATTATCTTTACACCGATATCAGTTAATTCCCTTACCTTATATAAAGTAGATTTGTGATGATCTATCCATGTTATCTTAGCTTTACTAGCTAATTCCTTCAAATATTGTCTTATCTTATACCAACTAAATATATCTACACTTATATCGATTAAAAATATTTCAGTTAAATTTTTTCTATAAAAGATCTTTTCAAGAGTCCTATGAAGTGAAAAAGGTTGTGATATTAATACTATCAATTGTCTAAAGCCAGTGTTATATAAAATATTGTATAGTACTGCCCCTGAGGTAAGTCCATCTAAGTCTCCATGAAGTATTAATGCTTTCATTGATTATTTATCACCAATATATGGTCTTATAGTTTACTTATTTCTCCACAAATAAAGTCATATAAGTTTTTCGTTTTTTCTATTATCTCCCAATCCTTTAATCCTTTAAAAAGGAATTTAAGTATAAGATAGGGAAAAATTTTACTGGATACAAAATACTTGCCCCAATATGCTTTCGCTTTCCTTAAAAGCTGTACACTTTCATTATATGTAGTAGGATATATTTTAATTAGAACCTCCAATATATGTCTTGAGAACCTTACATGAAATATCTTTATCTCAACTATAAGAAACCTGGACTCTATTATAGAACTTTTTCTAGCTTCAATCGACTCTTTACCTATATATATTAACCACTTATTTTTAATAAAGAAATCTTTGACTATTTCAATAAAGTTTTTACGTAAAATGTCTATATGAATACACTCCATTAATTTATTTATTATAGCGTTTTCCGCATCCCTTATATTAGGAAAACATAATTGCTCTACGTTTTTAGGATAAAAAAATACTTTATTTTCTCCTAAATAATACCAAACAATTTTCTGTTTAAACCTATTTACCAGCAAGTCTGCCTCTAATGGAGATAAAGGATTTACTATAAAATTCTTTATACAACATCTTCTTATATTATGTTTTTGAAAAGTTATTAGTGATAGAGACACACTTATTCCATAATTTTCCAAGTAAATCTCTCTATGCAATATCTTTTTTTCGTCAATCATTATCTACAATTTCCCACTTTTTCTGTGCAACTACAAATGCATGAGCTTTATCATAGGGTTCCAAATGAACCACTTCTTGTATTTCAAAGCCTTTCTCCTTTAGATAATTTATCTCTCTTTTATAAGTTATGCTCGGTTTCTCCGTTACATCAATACTCATAGCTTTTATAGCTTGAATAATCCACCCATTATTCTTAAGGTAAACATCAGCATTATCCACGACAATTTTACTTTGAAAAGGTTGGGCAATGTCTGCATATATCACATCAACCTCGTTTACAAAAAATCTATAATTGGCTGGAAATCTTGCATCAGCCAATATAGGCACTAAATTTTTCCTATGAGGTAATAGTCGTTCTATAAATTCTCTCATTACCCTTGGAGAAAATTCTACACAGAAAATCTTACCACTATCCCTAATAATATCCGAGATATGACTTACGGTGGTGCCTGCTGCCGATCCAAGATAAAGTATATCAATATTTTCCTTAATTGGAATAAAACCTATGTCTTTTAAAATTGCTGCAGCAAGCTTACTTCTATATGGATCCCATATTCTATATTCTTCGTTCATATAGGAAATTAATTTTTCACCATATACTCGTTTGCCCGGAACCAGATTCTTTGTAGCTAATCTCTCCGTACCATCCTCGAATCTTATCCAATATACCCCAGATATCCGCTTATCAAGAAAAACTTTCTCTATTCTCATTTTCTTGCACCTCGTTTCTTTCTTCTTTTCTTTCTATATTTTTTCAATCTTTTTTCAATTTTTTTCGGAGGCGGATTAGCATAAAGAACTTTAACCTCTTCTATTCTTTTATTCAGCTCCTCTAATATTTCTTCAGCCTTATATTCCCCGCTAAAAGCATCTATCCTTGCTGCAATAGCGATTTTTGCAGCCAATGTCCTAGCAATTTTTCCTCTCTGCCATTTAGGAGCTCTGAAAATAGAAGGATACTGAAATATAACTCCATGCTTTGGTGGGCGGCCTCCAGTTCTCAATGCTCTAAACAAAGCCTTCTCGGCTCCTAAAACCTGAATTGTACTGGCAGGCAGCATGGCCAATTTATTTAACCCCCCAGCTAATGCTATAAGTCTTGCGCCTAATAACGGGCCTACAATTCCTCTGAGATTGGGAGCTACAACTTTCATGGCCTCATCTACATATTTTTCAAGTGTTTTCCTTAACTTATAAAGATTAATTATGTTTTCAGCTAGTGATAATATGGGTTTAAAATCAAATTGTGTGAATGTTGTCCCCATACTTTCATTAGCTTTTTTACAAATATCTTTGGCTATGTTTTTAGAAATACCTATTTGAACAAGTTTTTCTTCGTTCATGTTTTCTCTTAATCCTATATTTTTTACTATATTAACATAGGTATAATTATCCTTTACAATTTCATTTAATTCAGGAAAATGAAAACCATACCACTCCTTTAATCTAGACATATATAGATTTATTGTTTTATCAATTTCATCAAGCGAAGAAATACTTTGAGCAATATATAAATCTCTTTTCTCAACAGCTTTTTTTACCTTTAATTTAGCTATGTTTAAAGATACTTTTAATAAGGCCTCTACATATCCATCTTTTTGTATTCCTACTTGAGATAAATACTTATATATATTGTGTCTGAAAATTTTACCACCGTTACTTGGAAATATGTATTCAACCATTAATTCTTTATATTTTTCTCTAATTTTTACGGATAAATCGTTGTTTTCAACAACAAGGTGTTGAACCTTCTTCTTTATTAGCTCTTGAATAAAGGTATCCATTAACTCTGTGATTTCGCCTTGCTCTAAAGCTTGAATATTTTTTATACTATTTTCGGTGTCAAATAATTTAAAAGCTATAATTTCCCCCTTATCATTTAATGCAAATACACCAGCTATATTTTCTATCAAATAGACTTTAGTCGATATTTTCATCACCAGCTAATTATGACTTTTAACCTTTATATTTATTATAAGATCTCTTAAATATTTAAATATACCATATATAATTCTCTCAATAATTTTTACTATTAATTAATTCAATACATATTTTATAGACATTTATCGAATAAATAATATATATATGTCGAAAAAATGGCATAGAAAAATTTTTATTTATGAAAAATATAAAAATTAGATGATAAATATGACTTTATCCGTTACTGAGAAGGATAGACTTTTAAATCATGCTCAACAAGTAGTAATAGAACTTCTAAAGAGTACTAAATCTAAAAAAATTTCTATAAAGTTGAGAACACTATTAAGGTATGCTTATATCTCGTATATTAGAAAAACATTTGATCTAAATATGCTCAGAGGTTTGGTTCCTCGTATAAAACCTCCTTACCGATATACTAATCAATATGTTTATAGGGATTTAGAAAACATGTTAAGAAAAAATTTTAACGTAATATTAGAAAAAAGAAGACAATATACGTATGCCACCTTTTATAAAAAGATATAAGTTTTTTACCCTTAATCTTAATAATTATTTTTTAGTCATTTTAAATATATTTCTTATATAACATGATAGTGATATATATGAATAAAATTAAGGCTTCAGCTCCAGGGAAAGTTATATTGGCTGGTGAACACTTTGTTGTAGAAAATCAGCCAGCTATTGCCTCCGCCATAAATCTCAGAACTAGTGTGTATATTAGCACCCGTATAAAAAAGGGTATAGAAATTTATAGTAAAAATTATGATTTACATAGATTATATAAAATAGAAAATGGTTCTTTTCACGATAAACTAATAGAAGATAAACTCTATCCAATATATTTTCTCGTAAAATATCTATTAAATACATATAATATAGAAGTTAGAGGAGGATTAATAATAACTATAGACTCTGATATACCTCCTGGTTCCGGTTTAGGATCATCAGCTGCTGTTTCTGTAGCAACTGTAGCAGCGTTAAGTAAATTCTTTAACTTAAATCTATCCTTAGAGGATATATCTAAAATAGCTTATAAAGCTGAAGAAATAATCCATGGAAAACCGAGCGGTATTGACAATACTATATCTACTTTTGGAGGAGTTATTCTTTATAAAAAAACTGAGGGATTTATTAGGATAAATTCAAAGCTTTCGGATATGGCATTAATTTTAGCTGACTCAGGTATACCTAGGTTCACTAAAGATATGGTTTTAAAGGTACAGAAATTAAGAAAAAAATATCCCGAAATATTTGATCCTATATATTATGCAGCAGGAAAACTTGTTAGGAATATGGTAGACGCTATTAAATCAGAGGATTTAATAAGGCTTGGTGAATTAATGAATATTAATCATGGACTTCTTTCAACAATTGGAGTATCAAATATGTTTTTAGAAAAAATAGTATATACATCACGTAAATTAGGAGCTTTAGGTGCAAAGATAACGGGAGCAGGAGGAGGAGGACTCGTATTAGCGATAAGTAGGAAAGAAAGAGCGATACATATATATAATGGATTAAAAGAAATATGTAAAAAGGTTATATTAACAGAAGTCTCTGAAAAGGGTGTTCTATAGCTTTGAAAAAATATATTATTGTAAGCCTTTTTTTATCGGTTCTCTTTATAATAAGTTTTAGGTATATATGCAATCCATATGGAAAAATATTAAAGATAACGATATGCAAAGAAATAGATTTATCCACAGAGCCCCCCCAACCAAAAAATGAAACAGACGAATTCTCTCTCGGAGATAAAACAATTATCCTTTTTATATTACTCGCTAACAATAGTGGTAAAGACTGCCTAAATATTGCTTTAATTGATCCTTTAGGCAAAAGTTACGCTAATATAACGTTTCCCATCGGAAAAACATGGACCGAAAAATATAATTGGACCGCATGCTGGATAGAGTTTCCGATAAGAGGAAATATTTATGCCTCTATAAATATAAGAACCTCTAATAAAGAAACTATAAAATGGAATTATGTTTTGAATAATACGATCTCATCTACTGGACATTGGATGTTCATTATAACCTTTAATAATAGAGAATATAAAGTAGGATTTACTTTAAGACAAGTTATATTAAGTCTTACTATTTTGAATGATTTAGATGAACCTCTTTCAGATGTCCTGATTAAAATTTCTTCAGGACCCTTTTCCACTTCAGTTTTCTCCAAAACCGGAAACATACATATACAGGTTTCTCCCGGAGTATATAACGTTACGGTAGAATACGCTAACAAAACTATAGCCTTTGCAACACTAAATGTTATAAGAGATACTTATTGCAGAATAGTTGCAAAAGCTTATAGATTGAATATCAAAGTTTTATCCAATAAAGATATACCTTTACATGGTGCTACTGTATGTTTGTATCGTGATAATATTAAGTTTTTCTCAGGATTTACAAATAAAAATGGGTATACATCTACTATTTTACTTCCTTATGGTAAATACGCCATAAAGGTAATGTGGATGAACCGTACAGTAGGAATCATAGAGATGAATATATCTAAAAGTCAGAATATAACTATAAAAACAAAGGTATATGAAGTATACGCATATATAATTGGAGAGCAAAGTCAACCATTAGTGCATGCAAAAATAAGATGTGATGAAATGAATATCACAAAATATACCTCTTCAAATGGTTTAGTCTTTATCGGATTATTACCCCAAGGAAAATATACTTTCTATATTTATTATAAAAATATAGATAAAAAAATTTCAGCAGAGATATATGAAGATAAAACTATTATTATTAATTTACCAGTATTTATAGAATTTCTAAACTATACGTTTTCAAAACAATTGTTTATAATTTTTCTGATAGAAATAAACATCATAATTTTTGGATTGATTATCTTTACATACATGATGAAAAAACTAAAAGACCAATTATTATGAAATAATAGAATACCTTTATATAAATAAGATAAATAAAATACATAAAGGTGTTTTTTTATGTCTAAACCAGTTGAGGCAGGAAGTTTAAAGGTAGGGTCCTTTATAGTAATTGATAATGAACCATGTAAAATTGTGGAAATAGAAAGATCTAAGCCTGGAAAACACGGATCAGCCAAAGTAAGAATAACGGCAATAGGCTTTTTTGACCGTGCAAAAAGAAGTATAGTAGCTCCTGCAGGAGCTACTGTAGAAACCCCCATAATTGTTAAGCGGTCAGCCCAAGTAATAGCAATTCTGAAAGATACCGTTCAGTTAATGGATTTGGATACCTATGAAGTATATGAAGTTTCGTTGCCTTCAGAGGAAGAAATCAAATCTAAATTAAATGTAGGTATCGAAGTCGAAATATGGGAATTATTAGGACGACGCAAAATAATTAGAGTCAAACGATAAATTAATATTGGTATTTTAATGGGGCTACAAAAATGTAATATTTTTGCTTTCCCATTATTTCTTCAATTATTCTTTCCACAATAATTTTCTTTACACTTGGAATCCTTGTTCGTTCCTCTATATCTTTAAAAGATTTAAATGGTTTCTTTTTCCTCTCCTCGAGTATTTCCCATAATGTTTTTTTCCCAATACCTCTCAATAATTCTAAACTATGCATCCTAGTAGTTAATGGGCGAGCATTGTTAAAAAATTCTACAAATTTTTTCTCCTTACGTGAAATAATTTCACTAACAATATAAGGTAATTCTGTCTTAGCATTCATAGTTAAATCATCATATGATAATCGTCTAGATACCTTAAAGAATCTATCACTCACCCCCTTTCCAATATATATTCTCTCTCTGATAGATAACGTTGTAGTTTCTTGCGTTAATATTTCCAGTAAAATAAAGTAATCCTCTCCAATAACCTGTGCAACTCCCTTTCTTCTAAATCTAGAATTTAAGGAATAATATCCTGGAGGAATAAAATCCAAAACAACTGCATAATTTTCATAAAATTTCTTTTTAAAATAAAACATTGAAATTTCACCCTAACGATATTTTAAAATTATTGCCTATCAATCTCCCTATATTTATTTAAAATATTCAAAATTTTTTCTAATACATCTTTTTTCAATAATTTATCTTCATACATAGTTATAGATTTTATCTCTTCAATAGACTCTGGGAATATATTAATTAACTGAACTAGGGTTTCCTCTCTTAATTCTACAACTGCCATTAGTTCATTTAAAATATCCTGGACCTTTTCTGCATTAATTTTGCTAAGTTTTCTCGCATATTCAAGTGTATTTGTTTGCATAGTAGAGTTGTCCTTTTGATATTTTTCAAGGATAGCCTTTACTTCAGGCAAGGTAAGATATTTTTCACTAATTTTTTCAACCATGTACCCACCATCCTTATATATAACTACACAACTAGAGTATATTAACTTTATTAAAATATTAATAATTTCCTTAAAGGAAATGTTTTATATTTAAATAGAAATATACAATTTATCATAATGCAATAATAAATAATTAGAGTTTTGAAAGATAATACATAACAGTGATTATAAATGAAAGAAAATAAAAATATACTTATTAAAGAAATGGCTAAGATGCTAAAACAGGGTGCAACATTAACTCAATTCGCATGCCCGGAATGCGGCACTCCTTTACTTAAAGCAAAAACAGGGAATTATATATGTTTAAAATGTAGGAAACAGGTATACATAGTTAAGGATGAAGAAGATGAACGGAAAATTCTATACTCATTTGCCTTAAATAAACTTGAAGATAGCATTATCAATAAACTTAATCAGCTTACTCTTAGATTAAGCAATGAAGATGATATTGAAGAGTTAGGTAAAATAGCCAGGACAGTAACTATTTTTCTTGAATCCTTAGAAAAAGTAAATAAAATTAAAAGTGTATGGAATAAATATATACAGAAAAAATAAATATTCATGGTTCTAATATTAAATCTAGCTAAATAAAAATATGACATTAAATTTAGATAAACATAGATTATGAGAGAGGTGTTACAAATGTCAAGAAAGTATAGAAGAAGAGATAGAAGAAGTAGAACTATGACTCCGATTACGGGAGCTGGATTAGTTAGGTTTTTTGAAGAAGATATAAGTGGGATCAAAATTAAACCTCTTTATGTAATTGTTTCATCAATACTACTTATAACTATAGTTTTATTGGCACACTTAGGTTTGTTTGCCCCGTAAATACGTGATACTTTATGAAAATAAAGGAGATAATGGTTAAAAAATATCCCTATATAGTTCTTCCTAATAGTCGAGAAAATGCTTTAGAAATTATGAGAAAGAATAAAGTGGATTTTCTTCCAGTAATTGATGAAAATACTTATACTCTTAAAGGTATCCTTACATTAAAAAGTTTTTTTGAAAATCCGGACGAAACTCAGGTTGCATTACTAGTCCAAAAAAATATAGTTACAATTGATGAAGAAAGCGAAGTTAAGGATAGTATACAGAAAATGCTTAAAAATAAAGTTAGATATATTATTGTTACAAAGGACAATAGATACAAAGGTGTGTTATTATTAAAGCATATAATTTCTAGAGTAATAGCACGAATGAATATAAAGGAAAGCATAAAAAATGTTTATAGAAATAGTGTTTTCACAATATGGGATCAAACTCCTCTTTTTGTAGCTTTTAAAATAATGGAACTGGCTAAAACATATGTGCTTATAGCTATAAACAATAAACTAACACCCTCTGGAATACTTACCTTAGAAGATATAGCTAGATATTGCGAAATGATTAAAAGTGAAACAAAATCTCTGCTCAGTGCTCCATCTGAAACGGAAGAATGGGAGTGGAATGTGCAAACAATAGTTTATATTGCAAAAAATCAATTTACCATACCTAAAGATAAAAAGGTATATGATGCCATGAGTAAAAAGATAATCCCAGTAAATAAATATATATCGATATCTGGTTGCGCGAAAATAATGGCTAGATATAATTATAGTCAACTTCCAGTTTTAGATGTAGAAGGTAATCTCATAGGAATAATATTTGATGAAGACCTGCTTAAGGCGTCTCTTAATTATCTATAGTTCCGATCACTACATAGCTTTTTTAATTTCAATATATAATATTAGGTATAGTGGGGAGTTATTTGGGTAGAAGAAAAAGAAGAAAAGTTATTAGGAAGGTGAAAAAGAAAATCCCAACCATATTTATATGCCCGAGGTGTGGTAGATATTCTGTTAGTGTAAATGTTGAAGAAAACAAAGTAATAGTAAGCTGTGGTATATGCAAGCTTAGCTTTATATTTCTATATAATCCCGTTTTTCAACCTATAGATTATTACGGTAAATTTGTAGATAAATATTATGAAAGTATCGGGTGAAAATTTGATAAGAATTGGAAAAATCGAAAGATATATTTATAGAGAAATAGAAAAATATGGAGCTATACATATGACTTTAATCGATCCAGATAAAACTAGTTCAGAAGCCGCAATGAAAATAGCTGATGCAGCTGTTCGTGCAGGTACCTCGGCTATCATGATAGGTGGAAGCTTAGGTGTAGGCTCTTCAGAAATCGATAAAATGATAAAAGTTATCAAGAAAAAAGTTGATTGCCCAATTATTCTTTTCCCTGGAAGCATAGCCGGTCTTAGTAAACATGCCGATGCAGTCTGGTTTCTTTCTGTATTAAATTCACTAAACCCCTATTTTATCACAGGAGCTCAAATGCAAGCTGCATTATTAATTAAGCGATATAGAATAGAAAGCATCCCTCTGGCATACATTATCGTCGGAACCGGAGGAGCTGTGGGATTCGTTAGCCAAGCACAGGTTTTACCTTATACCCGGAGTGATTTGATAATCTCGTATGCATTAACTGGACAAATGTTGGGATTTAGATTTGTATATTTAGAAGCTGGTTCAGGAGGAAACGCCATATCACCAGATATTGTAGAATCGGTGAAAAAAATTATTGATATTCCATTAATTGTAGGGGGTGGAATAAGAACTGGCGATATCGCTAAAGATATCACGAAAGCTGGTGCTGATATCATAGTTACAGGTACAGTGATCGAAGAAAGTAGTGATATAGAGAATAAGATAAAAGAAATAGTTATAGGTGTAAGGCAGGGAGCTTTATTAAGAAAACGCTCTAATCAATAATACTATTAGATAGAGGTTGAAAATGGTTAATGAAGACTTAATAGAGCATATCAAATCCTATTATAAATTAATTTTCAGTTTTCCTTCATCCAAAATTTTATATTTGTTTTCTGGAAGCATCTTACTTGTATTTTTCTTTATCTCTTATAAATATATAGGACTAAAATATATTCCATTACTATTTATCCTTATAACATGCATACTTTTACAATTAATTTTTTCAAGAGTTATGTCAGAAATGCTGACTCTACGCAGGTTGTTTGGATTATTTTCAATCCTAATTGTTGAATGCATTTTTATTATTATTATTCTTATATTTAGATATGAGTATGGTTCCCGGATTCTTCAAAAATTTTCGTTAGCAATAACACCTTTTTACTCATTTATATTGTTTATAGATGTTGTTTTCACTAGAAAAAAATGCATTCCATTAATTGTTACTTCTATATCGTTTGCATTAAATTTGATGATACTATCTATATTAAATAATTACTCTTTTATAATTGTTGCTTTATCATTATTTACTATTCTCAATATCAGTGTTTTTATGTTCCTAGAATATTTTAATAGAGATTCAAAGAAAATTTTAAATTTAAATGGAATAAATCTTATCTATAGCTTCCTAAATGTATTTTTATCAAATAATATGAAACCGCTGGAAAAGCTTTTCGCCAGCCATTTATATATAAAATATATGGCAGATTTTTATATTATATATTTTGTATCACAAAATGATAAAATTGTTGGAAGCATAATTATACCTGGAATCCACTTTGGCCCCTTTAGACATTTAGGTTCAAGTTCTTTTTCAGGAAATATAATTAGAAAATTTATGGATAATCGTATTCCCGCATTAGTTTTGCATAGAGCTTCTACACACGAGTATGATGCAGTTTCTTCGCAAGAAATCGATTTGATAATAGAAACTCTTTTGAGAAAAGTCTTAAAGAAAAGGGGAAAACCGGTTAAAGTCTCTAATTTAAGGAGGCTTTACCTAAACAATTTTTCATGTTTATATCAATATCTTAGTAATAATGTTTTGCTTGCTATAGTTTCCAGTGAAAAATATGGAATGGAAGATATTCCTATGGAAATTGAAAAGAATATATCCTCATCTTTGAAAAGAAAAATATTGGTTATAGACGCTCATAATAGAATTACAGACCCTTCTTTTTCATTTCCCTTATCTAATAAGTTGAAACAAAATATGTTAGATTTACTTAAGAAATGTGTTCTAAATCCTTACAAAGAAAAATGGTATGATACACTATATATCGGGTTTTCTACATTATTAGATCTAGATTATAATGGACAAGAAATAGCATCGGGTGGTATTACAACAATGGTTATAAAAAACCCTAGTAATAAGAAATCTTATTTTCTGATAGCAATAGACAGCAACAATATGGTATCTGGGATAAGAGATAAAGTTAGAAAATATCTTATAGAAAAATATGGATTCGATGATGGTGAAATTGTAACGACGGACACGCATGAATATACTGGCATCAGGCCAGGTACCTATTATTATCCACTAGGTAAGAACATATCTTACATTACTATAAGAAAAAACATTGAGACTTGCTTACAAAATGCATTTTTAAACATGCGTAGATGCAGTATCTATTTTATTGAAGATAAAATAGAGATAAAAATACTGGGAAAGAAAAATTTAGAGAAAATTAATAATTTTATCTCAAGGCATGTTTGGAGGTCTATGACATTTTTGTTGGTTCTACTTTTCCTTCCAATCCTACTTTCTATTATTATCTAAAAATTTTTCTTTTAAATATCTCCAATTTTCGTCTATATCTTTCGAAATATCTTCTATCATCTTCTTAGATATACCTTTAAATCTTCCTTGAATTTTTAAATATTCCTCAATATTTTTTCTATACTTTTTCTCTATCAATCTAATACTTGGACCCGTTAATTTAAATATACCTCTATGCATTTCAAAGAGAACCCATGCACCAGTTAATACAGCTAGTCTTGCAACTTCTATCGTCTTATCTGAAGGGTATTTCCATCCTGGAGGACATGGAGTATGCAAATGTATATACCTTAATCCCTTTACCTCTCTAGCTCTTTTCAGCTTCAATATAAAATCTTGTGGGAATGCGATGCTTGCTGTGGCTACATAGGGAATCCTATGCTCAATCATTATGAACGGTATATTCTTTTTGGATCGCTTTTTACCCCTGGGTGTTGTAGTGGTCCAGGCACCCTTTGGAGTAGATCCTGAACGTTGAATCCCCGTATTCATATAGGCTTCATTATCATAGCAGATATATATGAAATTATTGTTTCTTTCAGCGGCCCCCGAAAGTCCTTGAAGCCCTATATCAACAGTTCCTCCATCACCGGCCCACACCAATACATTAATATTCTTTTTTCCCAAGATATCTAATGCTTCGCTCATACCTGACGCTGTAGCTGCTGCAGCGGCGAAAGCTATATTTAATACAGGTATCTTTACCGAAGAAGTAGGAACAGGACCTAAAACAATACTTGTACAGGATGCTGGAACTATCATTATAGTATTTTTCCCTAAAGCCTTTAAAGCGTATCTTAACCCTAAGGCTAGTCCACAGCCGGGGCATGAGGGGTTTCCGGAGAGCAGATATTCATCTCTACCTAAAAGCTTGACTAAATTACTCATTTTATCACCCTTAATCCATACCATATAGGCTTTTCCGGAATGTTTTCTAAGTTAAAGCATTTATAGGAAGATTGGAAAATTTTTATAAAATCTTCGTATCCTACATCTCTTCCTCCAATACCAGCTATATAGCTTATAATAGGTATATTTAATGAGTACAGCGCACTCTTAGTTTCTGTTGATAATATGCCTCCTTTTCCAAAAGAGAAATCTCTTTCAATAATTATTGCCCCATTAATATCCTTCATAACTTCTTTAATATCATTAGATGGAAAAGGTCTAATACAGCGAATCCTAATGAATCCTACTCTATATCCTCGATTCCTTAATCTATCTACCGCTTCCTTTATATCCCCTGAAAATGCTCCTAATGAGATAAATAGATATTCAGCGTTATCACACCTATATTTCTCTATTAGCCCACCATATGTTCTACCAAAAATTTTATAATATTCTTCGTCAACCTCCCGAATAATTTTTTTCGAAGAATTACTCGCATCATCAATATAGTATCTATATTCCATGTAATATTCCGGAAAAACTAAATTTCCATGGGAAAATGGATTGTCTATATCCAATGTATGTTTATATTTTTTTCTTGAAGGCAGGAAATTATCTACATTCCTTTGAGATGGTACATCAACAACCTCATAGCTGTGTGAAATATAGAATGCATCCCAAGCAACAGCTATAGGTAAAAGTACCTCCTCATTTTCAGAAATTTTATATGCTTGTATAATCGTATCTAAAACCTCTTGAGCGCTTTCTGGAAAAAATATTAGCCATCCCGTATCTCTCTGAGATAAAATGTCGCTATGATCAGACCATATACTCCAGGGTGGAGCTAGTGCTCTCGTAACTACTCCCATTACTATCGGTAGTCTAGCGCCAGCCGCCCACCACAACATTTCACTCATATATATTAGTCCTTGAGACGCTGTAGCTGTAAAGGGTCTTGCTCCAACAGCCGCTGCCCCTATACAAGCCGCCATAGCACTATGCTCCGATTCAACTCTAATATATCTGGCGTTTAACTCACCATTTTCTATAAACTCTGCTAGTTTTTCTATTATTTGAGTCTGAGGAGTAATAGGATAAGCTGCTATAACATTTACTCGTGCTAGCTTTGCTGCGTAAGCTGCAGCATAATTTCCAGATAAAATCATTTTAACCATTACTCCTTCACCATTTCGATAGCTTTTACAGGACACTCATTCGCACATATTCCACAGCCCTTACAATAGTCATAGTCTATGACTGGTTTATTATTTATAATCGATATACTACCTTCAGGGCAATATAACCAACATATCATACATTTAATACATTTTTCATAATTTATCTTTGGTCTAAATATTCTCCAATATCCTGTTTTCTTAGCACTACCTTTTTGAGGATAAGCTAGAGGGACGATATTCAATGATTATTCACCTTTTATCTTTGTAGAGTTATATGCTTCAACTACCGCTTTTATGTTTCTTTCCGCCACTTCTCCTCGCCATTTATTTTCTATTGCCTCAACTATGCTATTTATTGAGACCAAATTAGATATTTTTATTAAAGCTCCTAGCATAGCTGTATTCACTATTGGTATACCTCCTCCAACTAATCCTATCTTTAATGCTATAGCTGTAGCGTCTACATATGCAACTCTATGGTCTCTAATCATAGGAGAAATAGTGTTAATCACTATAGTACCATTTTTCTTTAATCCTTTATATATATTGATGAATTTCCCTAGCAAGGGATCTAAAACCACTACATAGTCCGGGTTCCTTATATTACTTCTTATCCTTATAGGTTTGTTAGAGATCCTATTGTATGCGATAACCGGAGCTCCTCTTCTTTCTGCACCAAAGTATGGAATTGCAACTGCATATTTACCTTCGATTATGGCGGCCATAGCAAGTAATTCTGCGGAGGTGACCGCCCCTTGACCGCCCCTACCATGCCATCTAATCTCGATCACAAAATCACCATATATTATAAGTTAAATCATTTGTTATATAAATTAGCCTAATCATACATATTGTTTAAACGCTTTGTTAGAATAGAGATCATTCAATAATTGTTAGGGGCTGTGGGTTAGAGCTATATTGCATTAAAATATTGAATGGTCTCGTTAGAATAGAAAAATTTAAAAGTTATATATGATTTAAAATGTATGGGCCCGTGGCGCAGAAGGATAGCGCGGCGGCCTTCTAAGCCGTAGGTCGTGGGTTCGAGACCTGTAGGCGAAAATCCCACCGGGCCCGCTATATTATTGCAATCTTTTTCCTTTAACCTTTTAAAGATTTAGAAAAATTTCAAACTATTTCTCCTGTTAAATTCTTTTTTGCTCTTGGCTCTTTCGGTTATTCTTTTCTGTTAATATACGCAAAGGAATTTGGTTTTCAGGTAGCATTCATACCTGTATTATATCTCGTATTTTACGCTTTTTTATACTTTTTGGATGAATTATCGGATAAAGTAAGCAGAAAATAAGTATTAATATTATCTTACAAAAGAGAGCTTAGTATGTTTGAGTTTTCATTTTTTATCAAAACTTGTTTAGTAATTATCTTGCGTTTTTATATGACCTGCATAGATGCCCGTTAGAACCAACTTAAAAACATTTGTATCAGAACTTCCTCTAACGGAATATAGAGCCAGGAGTTAGGCGTGTTTCGGATAGTTGTTGACCTAGGTGCTCTACCCGCTTCTCTTATTGCGGACATACTCTGGAATAAAATAAGTTTATGTTTGACAACTCTATCAATCATAGTGTTAATATTTGTAAAGAAAAATAAGTATGGCTAAAAATAATGTGTCCTGAAGACTCTTCACTCGCTATATTCGCTTTAGTGCTAACACGCTCGTCTAACAGCGGATAAAAGGCTTCGCTACGCATTGCTCAAATCGCCTTAGCAACTTCTTTTATCCGTAGGATATTGTCCAAAATGCCAGAGCCCGCAAATCTTATATTTTATCCCTAATCGAATAATCTATCACATATTCGGATAAATCCCCTGCATATTCTCCCGTTCTCTTAATACTTTCTACAATATACCCCACTGAAATAGCCGTTTTGCCTTTCTGTTGCAACGCAAAAGTATTGATGTCTTCACATTGCGATACCAGCTTTGTTACCGAGTCAATGTTCTCATTAGCTGCCTTCATATCTTTTTTAAAGAATGATTTTATACTTTTATTGAAAATCTCTAATGCAAAGTTGCTAGCGGATATAAGAGCATCGATGATTTTTTTGTCTATTTTTTTGTCAAAGAGATTTGGCACATTTTTTGCAATTCTGACTGCATGATCTCCAATACGTTCTATGATTTTGCTTATTAGAAAGTAATTAACCATCATTCCTGTGGCAATGCCCATTCTTTTTGCGAAGATTGCGTTTTTTGATATTATACTTTGTTGACGTGCAATCAACCAGTGTAACCTATCTACTTCATTGTCCCTTAGTATCACATCCTCAGCTAATGTTCTATTTCTATTCTTTAAGGCATTAATAGCATCTTCGTGCATACTTTTCACAATAATGTACATCCTTCTGATAGTGTTCTCAAACGGCATTTCTGCAGGGTTGAGTATATCCTTTATCGTAATGGAAGTAGTTGTTTCTTCTATGACTTCTTGGCCTATTGCAAGACGGGTAAACTTTCTAACGGCTGTTCTCACAGACGGGGGTATTGTTCTACTCGATTTAATTTTGATAATAGTATATCCTGATATATATGCTCCAATTAAACATCGAAATAAATGCGTTGGCTTATTTATGTTATCTACATCAAATTCCTTTGTTCTTTGTAATCGCTTCTCGTTAATATTTGGCGTAATTAGTAATGCCCCATCGGGTTGAATAATTATCCCTAATGGATCATTTTTCTTTATTTTTAATGATTTTACCCAAGCCTTAGGGAGCGTGATGACATAAGATGATCCGCCTGTAATCTGAACCTTTCTGATCTCCATATTATCACCTTAAAACAATATATCACTATAAGTTTTTAAAGTTTTCTATATATGAATATATTAATATAGTGATATATTGAGTCAATATATCAAAATATAGTTTATGTCGAAAAATTATATATTCTTAAATATCATTATCATAAATGGTGATAGGAAATGAAAAAGAAATGCTATGTAGGGATAGGAATAGCAACTATATGCATTGTACTAATAATTGCTGAGCTGCATATATACATAGGCAATGAGAAAAGTGTAATACTTCGCACAACGGGTGCGACGTTTCCACAATATCAGATACAGAAGTGGATTAAAGTATATCAGCAAAGCCATCCTGAGGTAAAGATAGAATACGAAGGTGGAGGCTCAGGCTATGGCCAAGAAACCTTTTTGCAGGGATTGACACATATTGGAAGAACTGATCCGCCAGTAAAGGAAGATACTTGGAACAAGTTTCTGAATACGGGGGATCAACCATTGCAGTTCCCGGTAATTGTAGGAGCAGTAGTTGTAGCCTTCAATCTGCCTGGAATTAATGAATTGAAACTGAGCAGTGAGGCTCTTGTTGATATCTTCATAGGAGACATAGAATACTGGGATGATAGATCTATAAAGAGTTTGAATCCAGAGGTAAATCTACCTCATGAAAAAATAATAGTGATTCATAGAAGTGATGCAAGCGGAACAACAGCAATATTTACAACATATTTGAGTTTAATTAGTGAGAAGTGGGCAAACAAGATTGGAGCGGGGAAAACGGTTAACTGGCCTGTAGATAATATGGGTCGTGGTTTAGCTGGAAAGGGGAATTCTGGAGTTGTTGCAATTCTGAAACAAAAAGAAGGGAGTATATGTTATACAGAACTATCATTCGCTATTGAGGAAAACTTAAGTGTGGCGGCAATTCAGAACAAAAATGGAAGATTTGTTAAGCCAACCACAGAAACAATTCAATCTGCCGTAAGTCAGGTTAGTTCATACATTCCTTCTCCAACTGAGGGATATAAAGAGGATATAAAGCAACTACTTAATGCAGCGGGCGATAACTCATATCCGATAGTTGCATTCACCCATCTGCTCGTCTGGCAAAATAAAGATAGAAAGCATTACTCACCAGAAAAGGCAAAGGCAATAAAGGACTTTCTTGCATGGATTTTAACAGATGGACAGAAAGAAGAGAATATCGCCCCGGGATATGTTCCTTTACCACCGGATGTGGCACAGATCGGACTGAATGCTGTAAAGATGATTCGGATATAAAGATGTTCAGGTTTTTTACACTTTTTACAGGAGGGAGAAAAATGAAACCATGTTTCAATAAAATCTTCAAAAGCGTTAGAAGAATAGATACATTCCAAATAATAACCTTACCTGCAGTAATATTTGTATTTCTACTGTTCGTATTAATGCTATTTGTTTATTTTTACAATGCACTACCTGCTTTTATTAGAGAAGGACTGGCAGTTTATTTTAAAAATATCTGGCAAGCATCAGAGGAGCCGGGTAAAGAGTATTATGGGCTAATAGCAGCCATATGGGGCACAGTATATACATCTATGATAGCAATATTAATTGCACTTCCTATATCCATAGCATACTCTGTTTTTGTCATTGATTATGTTCCCAAGAAATTAAAGAATATATTTATAATAGTGTCGGATATGATGGCTGGATTACCAACAATAATATATGGAATATGGGGAGTATTTGCCCTTGTTCCCTTTCTTCAGAAGTATATTATGACACCCTTATACAAGAATCTTTCTTTTATACCTATTTTCTCTTATCCTCCAGTAACGGGTTACAGTTATTTCTCAGCAGGAGTTTTGCTTGGTATAATGGTTACACCGTTTGCATCTGCGGTAATAAGAGAAGCGTATCAGATGATTCCATTTACATATCGAGAAGCTGCCATATCGTTAGGATTAACTCGTTATGAAGCGACGAAAATTTTACTTGGTTACATAAAGCCAGCAATTTTCTCTGGCATGATACTCGCTTTTGGAAGGGCTGTTGGAGAAACTGTTGCGGTTAGCTTGATCATAGGAAACACATTTAATTTAAGTCCCAGCTTGTTTGCACCAGGCTATACAATTTCCTCACTAATTGCAAATCAATTTGGGAATGCGTATATTTATAGGCACATGCTTCCTGTTCTATATGCTGGAGGTTTATCTCTCTTCATTATAGGGCTAATTGTAAATATAGTTGGTCTCTACTTGCTTCGAAGGTGGCAGGAGAATGTCAGAATATAAAATCAGAAAGGGGAAGGAGATTGCTTTCACGATAAGTATAACTATTCTAACATTTCTGGGAATTTTACCCTTATTTCATATTATAGCGACAGTTTTCGTAAATGGTCTACCAGTTATTACAAAGGAAAGCTTTACCTTCTTAACAGGAACATTTAGTAATGGTGGTATAGGTCCTGCTATTGCAGGCACATTTATTTTGATTTTTTTATCTTCTCTAATTGGTTTGCCAGTGGCATTGCTAGTGGGGGTATATGCCTATGAATATCCGAATAGTATAATTGGGAAAGCAACAGAAACATTACTCCAGATAATGCTCGAATTCCCCACAATACTCGTTGGAGTTTTTGCGATGAGTATAATTGCAATTCCGATGGGAACCTATTCTGCATTTGCTGGTGCTTTTGCCCTGGCAATAATTCTCATGCCGTATGTTGCCGTTTACACGCAGGAAGCCATGAGACAAATTCCATTTACATATCGTGAAGCGTCATTTGGACTCGGATTATCAAGAATTAAAGTAATATTCAGAATATTAGTACCGCTCTCAAAAAGAGGTATCCTGACTGGCGTGCTAATAGGCATGGCAAAGGTTGCTGGAGAAACCGCTCCTCTGCTTTTTACAATAGGAGGGTTGTATGAGAGTTATCCGGTATCTGTAACAAAGCCTGTTGGAGCCGTTCCATTACTCATTTACACTCTTGTTCAAAGCCCGAGTAAGGGAAATCATAGGATGGCATGGGGCGCATCCCTCATCTTACTTTTAATTTTCCTCTTGATTTTCATACCCATAAGGGTCAGTTTGAAGGAGGTGAAATTATGAACAAGTATGCAATAGAGACAAAAGATTTGAAAATCTACTATGGCAGGAAAGAAATTATTAAAGGCATAAATTTGAGAATACCGAAGCACACTATATTTGCCATAATGGGTCCAAGCGGATGTGGAAAGTCAACATTACTTCGTGCTTTCAATAGACTACTTGAATTAAACAAGGATGCGAGAATTGAGGGGGAGGTTTTGGTTTTTGGAAAAAATATATATGCTCACAATGTAAATCCAATCAATGTAAGGAGGGAGATTGGGATGGTTTTTCAGTATCCGAATCCTTTCCCTCATCTCACCATATACGATAATGTGGCTCTGGGCTTGAAATTAAATAATCTTGTAAAAAATAAAGATGAGATGAATAAAAGGGTGAGATGGGCCCTGGAAAAGGCATCGCTATGGGAAGAGGTGAAAGATAGGCTATGGAGATATCCAGCATGTTTGAGTGGGGGTCAGAAACAAAGACTTGTTATAGCCAGAACCTTAGCGCTAAAGCCAAAAATATTACTTATGGATGAACCAACGGCAAATATTGATCCTGTGGGGACAAGAAATATTGAAAAATTATTGTTTGAATTGAAGAAGGATTATACAATTGTTCTTGTAACCCATAAACCTGCTCAGGCTGCAAGAACAAGCGATTATGTCGGCTTCCTTTATCTTGGAAAAATTATAGAAGTCGGTCAGACCAAAAATGTATTTAAAAAACCCAAGAATGAGTTGACTAAAAAATATGTAACTGGAATTTTGGTGTAGAAGGTGATAAGATTGATGATATGCAAGAGAAAAGCTACACTCCATAGATGTATTGAAAAAGTAAGTTCAACATCTTACTTCCTCATCTTAACAATTCAGCTTGAGAATGGAGAATCTAAGCAGATATACAATAGGTATGAAAAAGTTCTACATTTTATCTTTTTGAATTTAACAGCTCATTTGTTAAAAATTCTTGAAGCTCTTTTTCCAATCTCTCTACTAGTAGATATGAGGAAAGTTCAAAAGGAGACAATTTCTTAATCTCTCCATCTTTTCTCTATCTTTACTAAGTTTTATTCTATAAATTTTCTCCAGAAGGGAGATATTTCTTCTCGATCCTCACTTCTGAGTCTATAGTTGGAAGATATATTCTCTTAATTATCACCTCTAAGTCTATGGCTGGAAAGATTCCATACGATGCTTCCAGGTATAAATTTTCTAATAGAATGCATGTCTAACGGAAAAGCTTTAATCTTTATATCCTTGTTCATTATTTTACCAACGATCTCTTAGAGATATTTTGCCACCAAGGTATTTTAACTCTTAGTTAAATGACTTTAGTGCTCACGCTCAGACAAATCCAGAGTTTCTTCATAAGGTAGATAACCTTCTTTAGAAACTCTCAATATATAATTTGCCCTTAGAATTTCAGATTCTACTATACCAGATGCATTTGTAGTTTTGGTGAAATTACCTAAATTCTTTGATAAAAGATCAACAGAGGGATTGCTAATAGGCCTTCCAAACTTATCTCTAACTTTTATCACTAATTTAGTTATCAAATACAGTTCCACAATCCCATAAGAGGTTGTGGAACATTTATGTTTAGAAACATTTACGAATCTCTTATGGGGAAGAGAGTGTAATTTGTAAAGGGAAGGTTTAAAAATTCTGCCTTGCCTTCATTATCAGTTATTTTGTTTAAAATATAGAATTTGGAAATAAGAGCAACTTTTGCTTGAGCGATTGGAGTAAAATCCTTGTCTATTATGTATATTACGGTATTAAATCTCTCTGAAGGAGACTCCTTCAGATGTACTGAAACCCCTTCCTGTAACATTCCATCTCGCAACATTTTTTAAGATAAGCTCTCTTGTCTTTAGGTTAATTTTTGAACACTCTTGATTCTAAATTACATGTTTATGACAACTAACTCTTCATGGGTACATGAAGAAGCATAATACACCATCTATTCTAGAAACAGAACACTGAAAAATAACGCTATGCAACAGAGAAACAAGAGCATTTTTGAAATATCAATTTCCGATGGAAGGGCTTCTACGGTCTTTATTTCACCGCTGGATTATTAATTTCAAATGTCATGTCTATAGAAGTCATATTATATTTAAAATAATTATTCTAATATCATCCGTCATATCTTGTATGGTATCAGAGATTTCCTCGAACATATCCGCTATTTCTTTGATAACATATTTTTTATCAAAGGATCGTTTCATTTCAAGAATTTTAAAGGACATTTCTCTATACTGTTTATCTATTATTTTTTCTAGTTTATCTATAGTTAAACATTTTTCTA
>Ga0190309_1000015_pt1 | contig 72622 bp, 105 predicted proteins | sample 48700767_MG_FD_161656 | JGI IMG/M metagenome (GOLD analysis project Ga0190309, IMG submission 161656) | Hydrothermal vent sediment bacterial communities from Southern Trench, Guaymas Basin, Mexico - 4870-07-6-7_MG | ecosystem: Environmental > Aquatic > Marine > Hydrothermal vents > Sediment ... | reverse complement strand
GTTAGATTGTCTAAGTTAGTTTATCTAAGAAAGATTGTTAAGTTAAACTAGTCGTTGAGTTGGGTTAATAAAAAATGCTTGACAAAAATCTGAGGGTGTGGTATAAGGGAGGCATGAGGATGAGGAAGGAAGAGAAGAAGGAAGGCCAGTCGATGCAAACGCAATGTTGGCTGGCCTTTTTTGTTTTATCAAAAATGGCTGGTAGGGATAACCCTTTAAAGTTTTAACGCCAGTCAAACTCCTTCCCAAGCCACCGCCTAGGAGGCAAGGGAAGGGGAAGGAGGGAAAAGATGTACCGTTTTGATGAGTTATTTTACAAAACTAATGTAACATTGAGGGATGTTATAGAAGCACTTAAAGATGATGATTGGAAGGTGAGGACTTACCAAGTTGGCAAAGAAAAAATAAGGAAGATTTTAACAATGAAGGGTTGGCGTGATGGTTATTCTTGGTCGGATGGTACTAGGGCTGAAGGAGTAAAAATTTATGTTTTAACCAAGCAAGGAAAATTGTATGAGGTTCCTTATGATGATTCTGGTAGCACTGGGTCGGGTGACCAATGGGATAATGAAGGTATGACTGTAGCGGAATATCTTAAAGAAAGGAGCATACAGTTGGAAGCCATTAAGGCGTTCATTGTTAAAGACTTTAGTTATTGTACATGGGAGTACCAAGCCGATGAACATTATAATGCCAACATCTATATACCAAAGGAATCCTTAGATATAGCCAAAATCCGCAGGCGAATAGAAGACGTTTTAAGAAAGAGTAGTGGTGAAAAGATTATTGCTACAGCTGTTTTTCTGGGCGTTAAGCTAGATTAGTTTTTTATTTGAATAAAAGACTGGTGGGCATAAGCCCTTAAACTTCAAGGCCAGTCTAAATGGGAGGTGTAAGATGGCTTACAAGTTAGGAGAGTATTTTAGAGGTTTTAAGCCTCAAGATTCTGCCAACATTCCTAAACTTTCTGCTCCAGAAACTCCTGAGACCAAAAAGCCAAAAAACTCTTGGTCTACTATTCCAATACGAATGTATGTTGACTCTATCACAGGGCAAGAAAAGGAAATCTTATTAGTAGCATTCTCTCCACGTTTGCGTTTTGTGTCAAAAGATTTAGCGCAACAAATACTTGCTAAATATTCTGGGTTTAAAAGGATCAAGTTCTTGCCCAAAAGGTTCCTTCCTGCTCCTGTAGAGGAGAGAATACAGGTACCACTTGATTTTCTTATTTAGCCTTCCAGCCCAGGGTTTCTCTGCCCTGGGCTTTTTTTCATTTGTCTTATTATCCCTCCATTCTTAGATTCTTAATTAGCTATTCAATTAAATAGCATTAAATAGCATTTAGATTATTGGAGGTTTACCGATGCCCAAAGGCCAAATGCAACAAATAGGCAACGAAATTAAAAGAATGATTAAAAGCCGATTTAATAGCAAGATTATTAAAATTAAGACCAGATTAAATAAATATGGTTCATGGGAGATTAAAATTTACACAAATATTGTAAATGATTGGTGGGTGAAAGATTGGGATACAGACGAATTGATAAATTTGGGCAAGAAGCCTTATAAAGAGATTGAGACATGGCTTTATTCAAATAGCAATTATAAGAAATATTCTATTGTATGGGAAATAAGCAGAAATATACAATTAACAGAGATTGAAACAGAGATTGAAAAGATGATTTTTAATAAATACAAGGATTTAATAGGCAGTTATTACGATGATTTTTCAGATAAAAGGCACTTACTCATTGTCAATGTCAATCCATTGTAATTTATGGAGGTTACCAATGTCTACAAGGTGCCAAATAGCCTTTATAGATGAATATGAAGAGGCTTGGGTTTATCGTCACTGTGACGGATACCCAAGCGGTGTGATTAAGGATTTAGCCAATTTATACAATGCCCTTTCAAATAGCAAAGTTTGGGCAAATAGATTTGACGCCAGTTATTTGGCGGCTAATTTCATTTTCTGGTGTAAATTAAATGAGTATTTAGAAGATCAAAAAGAGGATAAACAAGTATTTAATCGAGGTTATTATTTCTTACATTATGGAATATGCAATAAAGAAGATTGGCATGGAGATATTGCATATTTCTACAAAATTAAGCCTCATAAAAATGCCAACAATTCTTGGCTAATAGAGATTTATATACCTTATTTGGATTTTTACAAAAATCCCGATTCTACTAAATTAAAGCTTTATTGGAAAGGAACATTGAGGCAAGCAATTAAAAAATTTCTGAAAGGAGACAAGAAATGAAAATAATTAAAACTTGTGAATATCCTACAAGATATGTAGCATTCAAACATCCACAAACATTGGTATTACAAACTATTCACAAATTAGAAGGTGGATATGAATACGCAGTATATAGCCACCGAGTCAAAAATTTATATTGGCCTGGATTGATTGACGGATTGTATGCCTCTATTGAGTCAAGTCAAGGTAAATGGTACATTGTAGAGATTAGCTTAACATTGCCAAATAGGGAAAGGCAACAATTAGGATTTACGAAAGTATTTGACGATTATAATGAGGCATTAGAGGCATTGAAGAAAGGGATTGAAAAGCATGAAAAGATTTTGAGGGAGGTTATCAATGCCTCAAATAGCACAAAGAACGCCTGATATTTCAATTGACCAGATAGACCGCATTCTTATTACTAAGGATTTGATACAAATTCAAATAGGCAAAGAGATTTACGATTTTCCTAAAGATTGCCTTGATTATCAAAAATTGATAAATGATTTGATTGAGTTATGGACAAATAGGGCAATAGAGGAATTAAGGCAGAAGATTGGGCACGATTTAAAGATTGAAGGCAGAGTTAATAATTTCTTGGGATTGAGGGATTTAAGTACAGACAAGATATATTTTGTAAATAGCTATTTTGAGATTGAGAAGGATGGAAGCAAGGTATTTGAAAGGGCTTATTTTCATTTTCCTAAATAGGGTATTAGTATGAATAGAAGAGATTTCTTAAATCTAAATATTGGAGACATTGTGATTTCTAAAGGCCGAAAAGCCAAGATATTGGCAATTAACTGGTCTTATGGATTAGTAAAGATTCAGTATTTAAATAGCAAAAGATGTATATTTAAGAATTACAGAAGATTGATATTGCCAAGGAAGGTATAAATGTCTCTCTTTACTCTAGAAGAAGATATATTAAAAATTTCATTGCCTCAAGGATTATCCCAGAAAGATTTAATTGATATGACAAATAGTGAGATTGACGCATTGATAGATAGCGGCCAATTATATGGCAAGGATATTAAAATATTTGGAAGGATTACCACAGGAATGGCATTAGTATTAGGGCATAAATTAGCGCATGTATGTAAATCTGTATCTATATTTGACCCAAAATTGAATGATTATATACTTTGCATTAGGCATTAAATAGGAGGTTAAAATGGAAAGGTATTTAGTCTTAAAAGGGGAGGGATATGAAATTTATATCTACATTGAGCAAGATGAGGATATTTTATTTGTAAATAAGGACGAATTAAACAAATGCCTTAGATTTTTATCTGTAATCCATGATTGGATTAGCGGAGGATTTAGGATTGAAGAGGCAAAGGAGCATTGGCCATATGAAAGCTATATTAAAACTAATAATGCTGGATTGGCAAGGATTGCAAAGCAAATAGGATTATTAGTTAATCCAATTAAAGGATGCATTTCAAATGGAGATTGTGATTCTTGTAATTTATTGTATGGAGATTGCCCTGCAAGAAATAGAATTGACAAATAGGATTGAAAGATTTATCTTATTATTGAAAGGCATTTCTTATTGTCCCGCCGATTTGAATAATATTTCAAATAGTGATTCAAAGTAATTTAAATAGTCATTCAAGCTCATTGAATTATAAGGAGGTTTTTCATATGCAAATAGGAAGGATTTTTGCTGGTAAATCTCAAAAATTAGATTGCAATGATGCCATTAAATGGATGTCATTTCTATTCAGTCCTACATTTGATGATGAGCAATGGGCAATTGACTATTTAAGAAAGCATAATTTTCCTGAGATTCATGTACATGGTCTCAATTTCCTACCCCTTTTGACATATAAATGCTTTGTATTTTATGAATTGCTAGATTACAGGAATTCTATCTCATGCAGGAATCATGAATATTGGCTATTTGTGCCTAATTTTGGATGGAAAAAATCAGATGGAGATCAAACATTTGATGGGTATAGACTATTAGAAGATAATCTATTTGGAATTTATCGGGGATTTAAAAGATATTACTTAAAAGACATTGACCCCAATCATATTCCTGTAAATGCATGGGATCATGAGCATTGTGAATGGTGTAAAAGATTGCATGAAAAATATCATAAATATGTAGATTGCCCTAAACATGCAATTGAGAGTTCATTAATGATGAGCAGTTATAATTTTCCTTGGATTCTTAATTTAAAATACCATGATTTATTGATTAAGCCTACTAGAGCAATTGATTTTATTTATACTGGATTTGAAGACCGTATTATAATTTGGTATAAAGAAAAACCATTTACATTTTGGAAGAGATGTAAAGCACATGAGAAAGTATATTATGGTGTGATGAGTTTGATTAAAGATGAGTAACATAATCCTAATAGGCGAATTCACAGACATTGAAAGAAATGACATTCTGTCTCAATTTCCAAATAGCAAATTAATTGATTGTGAGGTATTTGTCTCAGATGTAAGAACGATTTTGGCACAAATAGAGGATTGCATAAAGAGATATGATCCGATTGTAATTGCAATGAAAAGAGAGAATGGAGAGATTGAATTGTTAAAACGATGATGTCAAATAGCCATTCAAGCCCGTGTCTTTATGGCATGGGCTTTTTTATTCTTCTTCCTCTCTTTCCTTAAAGGCCAACACCTCATCGTATTTCTCAAACTCTTTCTTTCTCCGCACAATCTCAATAGCAATAGAAAGCAAGTCCTTAATAGTCGCTGCCTGAGACTCTGAGATTAGACCTTTCTCCACTTGCTTGCATATAAAGGAAAGATAGTTTGAGATTTGTTCAAAAGTATGGAGCTTAGGAGGATACAGAGTTACTTTTTCTCCCTCTCTTGTTTTTGCAGTATAAATCAGGCGATTTGGCATGTTAAAGCCTCCTTGTATTAGGTGATTATATCATGAGCAAGGAAGTGGATATGTTGACATGTGAGTATAATAGCACAATATAAAATTTAGTCAATTTAGCTTAAACATGCATTTTAGGGCTTGACATATATTTAAACATGTATTATAATTTAACCAAGGAGGTTAAGGATGAGAGAGATAGCTAAAACTTTAAACGGATTAAGTGAATTAGTAATTGAGATTAGAGATGCATATTTAAGACAGGGTGATGAGATTGCAAGAAAAGGATTTGAATGGAATCCTTGGGATTTTGAGGAATGTCCTGAATGTGGTAGTGCTAATTTTGATTATGATAAAAGGACTGAGACATGGAATTGCGAGGATTGTGGAGCATGTTGGGATGAAGAGGGGATGATTAATCCTTAGGGAGGTAATAATGTATCAGAAAATCACAATCAATGGCAAGACATATTTCAAGGGCATAGATTTTGAAGAAGCCAAAGTTTGGCCCCCTAATGATGAGGGCCCATATTGGCAAATAGATTTTCTCATTAATGACAAGGTCAAGAAGAGGATTAAGGCAACAGGTCAGATAGAGTATATTGAGATTTATGAGGACTAGCATGGACAAAGCCCAAATAGTCAAAGATTTTATCAATATGATTGCTAGAAATGGTGCGATTTTCAATGTTGTATTTGAAAAGAAAGATGGCACAATCAGGCATATGCGGTGCAGATTGAATGTGAAAAAATATGTGAAAGGCATTGGAATGAGATTTAATCCTGAGGATTACAATTTGCTAGTGGCTTATGATTTGGATAAAGAAGGATATAGAATGATTCCATTGGGAAGGGTATTGTATATTAAAAGCGGGAATAAGATATTGAAATTCAATCAATAGGGAGGAAGACATGACTCAAAAATATCCTAAAATAAGCATAAAATTGCTTAAACAATTTGGTGTAAGAACAATTTGGATTCCATCCGATAAGAAGGGCGATATTTATCATCCAGAAGATTTAAGAGTTGGATTAAAGGGCTTTTTCAATCTAGAATTCTTTGATGAAGATAATAGAGATGGTGTTGAGAGGTCATTTTATTGTGAGGTGATAGAGTAATGCATTTCATTAATAGTGAATTCAAAAAATTGAAATGGATGGATAAGAAGAAATTGGCTGAGATGGAGATTATTGGATTTAGATTGAATAGAAGTTGGAAATCAATTGAAAGTCAAATAAGGCAAGAAATGCATTTTTTATTGAGCCAAGGAAGATACCCGCACATTGAAGAGGCATTTAATTTAGTAAAGCAAGATTGGGATAATGATTTAAAGAAATTAGAAAGTGAAGCTATTGATGAATTAGGCAATTATTAATTACCAGAATTTATTGAATTGTTGATTTCCATATTCTTCGTATTCCCATTCAGGTTCAACTGATTTGATTTTATTTAATTCTCTAATCACCTCTTTAAGCCTCTTAATCCTTGCCTTTAGCTTCTCATTCTCTCTCCTTAATCTTCTATTCTCATTTACAGCTTTAATAGCATTTAATCTAGCTTCTTTAAATTTCTCATACCAAAATGGATTCTCTATTTTCTTCTCAGATAAAGGGCGATATTTCCTTGACTGTCTTGCCTTTCTGCTCTCTTCTTGCAAGGTCTTAGGTACTACATTATCTGGATAGCTTTGTCGCAGTAGCCTGTCTATAACAGACCTACTTATTTGTATGCCTTCTTGTTTAAGGATTTGGCTGATCCGCCTATGGCCATAAGTAAGGGACAATTCAAATATTCTTTTGAGAAGCTCGGGATCTCTCATCTTGGGTAAGCTCTTGATTGAGCTTCTGGATTTGCTTCTCAATAATATCTTCAAAGGCTTTTCGATAACTTTTGCATTTTATAAATCTTCTGAAACCAGACATATGTGATTTATGACCCTTGGGATTAAATATGGGATGCCTTCTTATGCAACGCTTCCTACCATGTCCCATTTCCTACACAGATATATAATCCTACCAATCTGCATTGCCCAGGTACAACTATCTAGCATATCGCCCAAATTAACAAGGATATATCCATTTTCTCTTTCTATTATGCCTGCCCAATGAGTATGGCCAAATATAATATTTATGTTCTTCTTATAGATAGCTTGAAGGACTCGATTAACTGCATTGTGATATATTTTCTCCTTCTGCTTATCCTTGGCTTTACCTGGGGTCATAAACCAAGGCAACACTTTAGAAAGCCATTTCCAAGGCATATATTTGCAAACCCAATCAAATTGGTGTCCATGCATAAGCCAATAGAATTTATCTCCCATGAAATAGCCTACTCTGTCCTGCTTGAAATATCTAGGAAAGCCTAAACACTTGCCCGCATCTATATCATGATTGCCACACAATAGTTTAAGCCTTTTATCTTTTGCCAATTTTCTAAGCATAGCAATTTCTGTACTGCCTTTATCTAATACCTCATCCCTTGTGCATTCTAAAAGTTCAAATACATCACCAATGCCATAGACTACTGCCTTAGAATCAGATACTACAGCATCAAGCCACTCTAAAAAGAAGGAGTTATTCCTTGGGATATGAGAATCAGAGAAGAATATTCTTTGTGCTTTTTGCAATAGCTCACGCATTTTCAAGTATTAAATCAACACCATGTTTCAATGCATTGATTGTGTCATCCCAAAGCTGTTTGTTTGAACCTAACACCATGCCTATGAAAAGAGCGCCAAACTTATCTGCATTCTGTCTTGAAGCCTCTAATTTCAAAATCAAGTCTTGAGCATAGTCAACCTCATAGGCAACTTCTATGCATTTCTTTGTAATTTTACCCATTTCATGCTCAAACAGAGTGCAGTAAATATAATCTCCTTTTCTGCTAATCTGGAAGTATTTCTCTGGCATTTCAACATGATAAAGAATTTCTCTTTGATCTTCGCTAGAAATAATACACCTCCCATGTTAGATTTGCCTAATTGTAGCATATCTCAGTTAGAATTTCAATCCAATGTTTCTTTCAAGAACTCCAGCTCTTCTGGCTTCAGCCAATATCTTCTGTCATGCCTTAATTCTAACAGAACATTGCCTTTTTCTTCTTTCACAGCCCAACCTTCTAATCCTACTAAACCCATAATCTCTGTAACCTGACTAGGCTTAATTTTATACCACCTTCTTCTAATCAGCCACTGCTGTCTTTCCTCATCCCAAAGTGCATTGTATTTATCCTTATCACATTCAACTAGTAGCTTATACTCAGTAGAAACCTCAGACTCACATATAGGGCAAACTGAGATATGCTTTAAGGCTTCTAAAGGGCCACAGATATAGTGGCCGCAGTCTAGAATGCGGGATATAAACATTTCTGCAGGCATTCATTACTCCCCATTATTTTAATAACTCAATCTCATGATCCTTGAAATCAAACACTCCGTCTGGAATTTGAACTCGATATTTAAATTCGTTATCTCTTATTTCTAATATCTTTCCAATAGCTCCATTCCAAAGACCTGATGTAACCATAACAACATCACCGATTTTAAATGTTCGATTTTTGGGATTAGGCAGGACTCTAATATCTTCTTCTTTCCATTTGCGCTTCCAAGGATAATCGATAAAGTCTTTCGGATTTTTGATTGAAGTCAATAAAGAAAGAAATAGATGAGTAGAATCAATATACATGACTCGTTCAATATCAATCCATATTTGAAGGTCACTATTATTGGCATGAAATTTCTCTATTGACTCCTTAAAATGCCATTCTTTAAATCCTTGATTCATTAAATCACTAATCAAACTTGAGATAAATTCATAAGCCATTGCATAATCCTTAAATACTAAAGAATTATGACTTGGATAATGCAAGCTACCTATTCTAATTAGGTACAAATATCTCAATTATTCTAGCCTCCTAGGTATTTCATCTTCTGAAATAATTAAATTAATTGTTTTATCAGGCAAAGATTTTAGCCATTTTATAAAGGCTTCTTTTGTTTCATTCTTGATGCCAACCCAACATACATCCCAACCATATACACCTATGCCAAGAAATATCTTATCTGTTTTCCAATCCCTAACAGCAACAAATATACCATCTTGAGGAGCACGCTCTGCATAAAGATAAAAACCATCTCCTTCTATTTCTCCATTATATACAGAAATAGGTCTTTCTATCTGGTTTCTTTTTTTATGTATATCCAATCTTTGTATAGTTCTATTATAGTGCCAGAACAGTCAATATAAGTAGGGATTGGCTCTCCTTTTTCGTTCCAAGCAGCATAATCCCAATTCGATAAGGCCATTTACTTACTACCTCTATTAGAACAAAGCAATAAATTTAGTTGCCCAAGAAGGCATTTTCTTCATCATTTCAGCAGTAAGCATACCTGTAAATCTAAGCCAGCATGCCAGAATTGTGCCTTTCTCACATTCAGTAAGGTCTTCATATCTCTTGCCTTCTATCGTCTTCTCAATAGTCTCTAGAGCTTCATAAGCACCATGAGGAAGCTGAGATATTACATCTTCACCCAATAGATTTCTCCAAAAACAGACAGAAAAGGCAGAGTGCTCACATAAGACTTTTGCCAATTCATCGGCTTGTTGCATAGTGTTATTATAAAATTCAATGGATTGGTTCAGATTGAAAGAGTTATGAGAAATACAGCTCAGAGGCAAAAGAAATAAGAAAACTAACATTAGACTTAAAATTTTATATTTCACAATTTGCCTCCTTATAATGACCTGTATATTACTCTCTTAATGCTAAACATCTTTTATAACATTCTTCCCAAACATATATTGCAATTTTATCGTTACTCCAATATGGATTCCTTCTTACCTTAAAGAGAACTTCATCTGGTATGCTCTTGGATAATGATAATGAATGAATATTCTCCCAAATCATTTTTGCACGATTGAAGATTGATTTTCTGTTATTGGATATAACAGTAAAGATAGCATCATCCCATTTCTTGTCCTTGACTTTTTCGATGTATTCTTCTAATTCAATGATATCTCTTACTAGAATAAGTATCTCATGAATTAGATTCTTATTCATTATAATTATCACCTGTAAACGTAAAGAAAGGAACAGTTTTTGTCACAAAAATGCCTCCTATGGGAATGGTTGTAGAATCTTCAGTAACAGTAACATTTTCTATCTTGCCTTCTTCTTCTTGCTTCTTAGGTTCTAAGATTTCTACCTCAGGTGATACCATGACCTAATTGTTCTTTCATTACCTAGAAAATTTATTTTAATATTATACAGCATCCATTGATTCACCGCAATCCCACCCAAAGCAGCAACAAGACAAATAAATGTTTTTCCTCCTCGCCATGTGCATATATCAAATTCATCCTGTGCCTTCTGAGGTTTAAATTGCTCATCCCAAACAACCTCAAATGTTTTTGAGCAGAATAAGCTAAGTGTAGGGTAGGAATAGTTAATCCAGTCAATAATTTGCGGCTTTGAAACTACTCATGTTTTATCTCAGGCAATTGAAATACTTTGTTTGAAATAAACAATCCATGACCAAATAAGATCCATGTTAAATCTGTTTTGTAAAATCGAGCCTTAGTTAAATCAGCGTTATATTCAGCCTCATTTGTTGCAACAAGGCGCAGATACTCACTTAGTCTAGAAGATTGTTGTAAATTAGTTAAACTGCCTGCAATAAGTTTGCCTGGTTCTGGTTGTTCTGGATAAGCAGCAGCTCTAATGTCTTCAATTCTTTGATGAAGTGCTTTAATCTCTTGATATTTGCCAATTAAATAAGGATAAGTAGTCACTCCTGAAACAATGCATGTTATCAATATTATGATAGAACCGATTGAGCTAAGAAAAGAAACGAATCCAAGCCCAAACTTATCTTTCTTGAAAGAATATACCAAAAGAATGATACTAATCATAGGTAAAATTATCCAAATCATTTAGACCTCCTAATATCTCGTCTTATAAATCAAATCCTTCTCTATGAAATCTTGAGCAGTTAATACCATACTCTTTAGAGATAGAATATTATCCATGCCTTCTACACAAAAACCAGCTTCTTTGACTTGGAAATTATTTGAATTGATTAGACTGCCTCCGCCTTAGGCAAAATATAAATTGTATCTGAATCTGTCATTTTGCGCACTGTGTAAATATAGCCACCCGTATCAGATTCTATATTCACACCTGTCTGCTCCAAGATAACAGGTGCGCAATTTTTTAATATTTCATCCTCAGGTGTATCCATATTGATACCTAATTGCTCTGCATTTAATGCAACTTCTTGACTCTCCAAAAGCACCTTTACCTGCATTGTGCCTCCTTTCTAAATCTAAGATACACTCTTTAACCCGATAAGTCAAGACCTAATTATGCCCTTTTCTATGCATTCTGCACCCGCTGCTTGAATAATCCAAACAAAGGCAACAGGTGTAACCTTCCAAGGAGTAATGCTATACCAATTAAATGCTCTTACTAAGGGCCAAATGCAACCCTCACTGCAAAAGTATTGATTCTCTTTTTGTTTATTCCACTTTGTGAACAGTCCAAATCCAGCAATATAATCAAACTTGGCATGCATTTTGACAAGGCTTACAAAGAAGTTGTCTATTACTACAAATTGGGCATTACTGACTTTTAAACTCCAAATCTCATACTCATCGCCTTGTTTGTAGCCTTGAAATATCTTTCTTATTTTCCACCTGCAATTAAATAACTCTTTGAAGCTGTCTGGCCAGACTTCTATGGTGTGCTCTTTGTCATAAATATAAGCAATATGGCTGTACTCAGATTGAGTTTGCCACCTTATGACTTTTGCAAGCCAGTCTGTGCCTTTGTAAGCTAAGAATTTGACTTCCTTCATTTAAAAGAATATGATAGCATGCAATTTAAGCTGTTGCAAGAATCTTAGGCAAATCAAACAAAGTTAGACGCGGAAGGGATAAGAGAAAGAGATAAATAATATGAGAATAAGTGTTATATCTTGACATTGTAACAAGACAAAGGTATAATGCCTAACATGAAGCGGCTCCGATTGCCTCGATTAAGATGCAAAAGATGTGGTAAAGAATGGATTCCAAGGAGTGAAAGATTGCCTCTTAGGTGCCCTAAATGTGGCAGTCCTTATTGGAACAGAGATTATGAAAGAAAGAGATTTAAAGACCGAAAGAATGCTAAATAGTTTCACTATTAAGGAGGCCTTATGAAAATCGATCCAGATATTATGAATTTGATACCACCATTAAAGCCAGATGAATTTCAGGGACTCGAGCAAAAAATTTTAAATGAAGGCCTTACTGAACCATTAGTTGTATGGAAAGAGCAAGATATATTATTGGATGGACACCACCGATTAGAGATTTGTAAAAAACACAATATTAAACCAACCTTTAGGTATATCTCCTTGCCTGATAGAAAATCAGCTATTAATTGGGTTATTGATAACCAATTAAGTAGGAGAAATCTGGATCCTTTTGAGGTGAGTGTTTTAAGAGGCAAGAAGTATTTGCTGGAGAAACAGAGTCATGGGGGCCAAATACCTTACAGTAAGGGATCTGAAAAAATTTCAGATCCTTCTGAGACTGCTCAAAAGATAGCTGAAGAAACAGGAGTAACAAGCAGAACAGTTTATAACGACGCCCTTCTAGCCCAAGCAGTAGAAGAGTTAACACAACACATACCTAGAGAAATCCTCAAACAAAACCCAAAACAGGATATTATTGAGCTTTATAAGAAGCCACCTGAAGAGAAGAAAAAGATAATCAAGGTTATTGAGGAGGATAGATTATCAATCAAGAAAGCAAGACAAAAGATAATAAGAGATTTATACACCGAGCCATCAATTTTGACAAATAATGAAAAATATGATGTTATACTTGCCGATCCTCCTTGGCAATATGAGTTTTCAATGGCAATCAATAGAGCAATCGAAAATCAGTACCCAACTATGACTCTAGATGAAATAAAGCAATTACAAATACCATCTGCAGAAAATGCAGTATTATTTTTGTGGGCAACTGCTCCAAAGTTAGAAGAAGCTTTGGAAGTTATGAGAGCCTGGGGCTTCAAATATCGCACTTGCGCTGTATGGGATAAAGAAGTTATAGGTATGGGATTTTGGTTCAGAATACAGCATGAGTTATTATTAGTAGGTGTTAAAGGGAACTACCCTGTTCCTCCACCAGATTCAAGATTTAGCTCGATAATTCGTGAGAGAAGAGGCAAGCATAGTGAAAAACCCAAATTAATATATGAAATGATTGAAAAAATGTGCCCCAAAGGAAAGTATCTTGAGCTTTTTGCACGAGAGACTCGACAGGGCTGGAAAGCATGGGGCAATGAAATATAACGATTTTGATGTAGATTTACAATATTCACTAGATCAACGAGAGAATGAATTATTTGATAGTTTCTACTATCGCATATTTCCTGGTTTGAGGAGAATTAAACTTGTAGAAGATCTAGATTTACAAAAGAAAGGAATAGATAAAATCTTATATTTCAAAGATGGAAGAATTTTAACGATTGATGAGAAGAAACGAAGAAAGGATTATGGTGACATATTGTTAGAAATATGGAGTATCTGGGAACAACGCAAACCTGGTTGGCTTTACACTTGTCAATCTGACTATATAGTTTATGCTATTATGTCCTCCAAGAAGGTTTACCTATTACCAGTCTTGTTGTTAAAACGAGCTTGGATCATGAATGGAAAGAATTGGATAAAGAGTTATGATATTATAAGTGCTAACAACAAAACTTATACAACCAAGAGCATTGCTATACCAACCAATGTCTTGTTAGAAGCAATATCTAAAGAAATGTCTCAAACTTTCTAATGTAAAGCACTAGTCAATTTAATCTGATAAATTTAAATGTCGCATTTTCTAATATTATGTCAAGTTGCGAAGGTATAAGATACAGAGATAAATAATATGAGATTGATAAATAATGGGCTTCATGTTATCTTCTAATTAGATGCAGATACAATGTGGACTCTGTGGTCATAAATTTCTATACTACTCCCAAAGTAGAAAAGGTCACCTAAGCGCAATATGCCCCAAATGCAAGCATAGAAATACAATGGGCAAAACTCAGATTTTCTTGGGCAATCTAAAAAGAAAATTATTGCAGAAGAAGTCTCAGAGCATGTATTTGGGAGATCTGTTTGAGAAATATGGCATAATAAGGATTGCAAAGAGAAATAGAAAAGACAGGGAATGTCCTTCTTATCAATTGGAGATCCTTATTAAACATGAAGATAGGGAAGTCCCTAGACAAATAAAGAAAGTCCTAGAAATAGGCAAGGTTTATCGCAGGTTAGATATTCAAAAGCCTACATATTATTGGGTAGCTTATGGGTATAAAGCAGGTGCTGTTTTGCAATTCTTGTATCCTTATCTTAGAGCAAAGAGAAAACAGGCAAAGATAGCCTTTGAGTTTGAGAATAGAGTTATAAAGAGGGGAAGGGCAAACTTGGATGAAAATGAGATAAAGTATCGTGAGTCTTTGAGGAACCAATTAAATTCGATTCAAACTCCATAGCTAGGCCGTTATATATATTTATATTTATATAAACCAAGATACACTGATACACACACACACAGGTGTATCAAAAAATTCTCCAAAATCCTGGATTTTCCTTGCTATATCTAGCTAAATCCCGATGTGTCTTATGTCCATAATGTCTCAAACTGTATCAAAGGTTGAAAGGGTGTCCCTGATTTTATAGATTATATCTTGATTTTGAGAGAAAAATCCGATGTGTCTTATGTCCATAACTGTATCAAAGTGTTGCATAGTGTATCATGCTTGATATTTCTGGATTTTCAAGGATTACTGTGATATTTCTGTATATTCTATGCTAACTGTCTCAACTGTATCAAGTGTTTCGAATGTACTAAGTGTGATAACTGTCTCAAGTGTATCAAAATAAAAAGAAGGTAAGGGAGTTTCGCTCTAAAGGCTTGGGTAGCTTAACTGATATGGCTTAGATTGCGCTATGGGAAAATGGTTATCTTGGCATTAAGGGCTCGCTAAAACATAATGGGTGTCTTGACAATAATGGCTCGCTTCGTCTCTATGGGATGTCTAACTAATCATGACTCGCTCATTATCGTGGGTTAGCTCAGGAATTATGGCATTCGCTATCACAAAATGGTTGTCTTAAATCAAATGGCTCGCTTGCCTTGGGTGGTTATCTGTGCGAAAGTGGCTCGCTCACCAGACGTGGTTGCCTCCTTTAAAATGACTCGCTTAAGATTCAGGGATATCTACCACTCGCTCAATCACCTTGGCTAACTCCTTTCTAATGGCGCTAGGAAATTTCGGTTGCCTTAATCTATATGGCTCGCTTCTCTCAGATGGTTGACTATTCAAATATGGCCTCGCTATATCAACATGGCTAACTTACCATCTGCGACTCGCTAATAACGAATGGTTGACTTAGTGTACATGGCTCGCTTATACATCATGGTTAACTATTTGTCTATGGCTCGCTCAACTTTAATGGTCAACTGGAAAAGAGTGGCTTGCTCACAAATCATGGTCGTCTGTGTTATTGCGGCTCGCTCTGTAATAATGGATATCTGGGTACATGTGGCTCGCTTTTCAATTGTGGATGTCTAAAATTTTCTGGCTCGCTATTTTATCGAGGTTATCTTGGAAAATCAGGCTCGCTCCTTTATCTTGGTTGTCTCAGTCAATAAGGCTCGCTATGTTATCAAGGTTACCTGAAAAATTAGGACCCGCTTCTTGGCAGTGGATAACTCTAATAGCATGACTCGCTCAAGCAACATGGTTATCAGTTCCGCTATGGCTCGCTTCAAAAGCATGGTTGCCTATAAAGCTATGGCTCGCTAGAATGCAGCGGGAAACTTCATCCATATGGCTATACAGCATGCTTTATTCCTAGCTTTGCCTCTGCATAAGGATTATATACAGGCAATCCAGCCAGTTCTCTTGCCTTCTTATAATACACAATTAAAAACTGCTTTGCAATATACCTCTTAGCCATATTATGAATATGCCCATCAGATTCATCTTTATACTCAGGCTTATTTCTCACTCTAAACTTGTAGTTCAAATACATGCTATAATAAGGTTCTGTTCTGTGCATTATGAAGTTGTGAGCTACACCCTTTTCTGCTACCAACTTGCTTTTTAGGAATGGATTGAAAGTGAGAGTCTTCTTAACTTTCTTCTTCCCATCTTTGTCTATATACTCTCTCTCCTCTAAATGGGTTGTTTTCATTCGCCTGCCTTCTGTTATCCACTGCTTCTTATTTTCATCATAATAAGTGATTACATCAAGGCCCGCATACTTCCAAAGAGAGCTTGCATATTTAGCCTTTGTTATATCTATCTCCGATATAAGCACACCGCTTAGTAGAGGTCCAATACCTTTGATATTCTTCAGAAAGGTTGTATAAATACGCTCTTGTTCCAATACCTTTTCTAAAGCCTTAACTTGTTGCTCTTCTCTCTTCAACAAATCAAAATACATGGATACCAAAATCATCTCTGCTTCATCGGTAATCAATCCTTTCTCTTTCAACAGCTTTCTAACATTAGGCTCTTCTAGGAGACCGTCTGTGATTCTCTTATATTCTTGCTTTAACTGGTCTAATAACTGCCTCGCTTTGCCTCTTTTCTGGGAAGGCGCAATTCCCATTTTCACCATAAAATGATTCACTAGCCTAAGACCAATTCTCTTTCTATCTTCTTGTAAATCATAAATGCTTCGCACTAATTGCCTTATAGGTTTCTGTATTTTATTTTCTGGCATCCTGTTCTCCTTGTTTATTTTCTTCAAACACCCATTTAGGATATTTTCTGCACCCTTTATTTACTAATCCTTTATGCCTTTTCATCCATCCCACAAACCCTTCATTGCAATTGCCGCAAGATTTATAGCCTATTAGTGCAAGACAGTCTTTCAAATATCGTCCTTGTTCTAAACACTTTTTGACTTTGGGGAAAAGTTCTTCAAATTTATTGTTAAAATGTCTCTTATATCCTTTTGAAATTCCCAATCGTTTGAGTTTATTAAATACACCGCCAGCACTAATGCCCCCCAGATAATCTGCAACTTGATAATAAGTCATGTTTTTTTTGATGTATAAATCCTCAAGCATTTCCTTAACAGAAGAATAACCTCTTATTTCTGCCTCTAATTCCCAATCATATCTGCCACCTGTAGAAAAGCCTTTGCGGTACCATATAGGTTGTTTTCTAGGCATTGCTATGTTTCTCCTTATCAAGAGTCTTAAAGGCAAACACGTTTGCAAGTGAACCCAATAAGGCATTTATTGAGGACTTGCTTAAATATTCAGCTTGTTCTACCTCAATCCATATTTTTAGATTATCACTATATACATTTAGCAAATCTTTAGACTCATCTATACTCCAATCGTTATAAGCAGACCGTTTCATTATCTCAAAGACAAAATCTTTCGCTGTTTCATAATTTTCTGCTACAAATATCCAAAGAGGATCTTGCCAACTAGGCCCAATTTTGACCAACCAATATTTATCTATTTTATTCATTACCTCCTTACCTCTTAAGGGTCTCCACAATAAGGACAAATTGGTCTTAAATGACCATTTATTTCAATCCAAATACTAGGTACAAACGCCATACCACAATTAGGGCAGGTATAGATTGGAGGACAAGTGCAACAATCACTATAAATATCGATTCCATATCTTAAAGAAGCCTCATCAGAGGTATTAGTTGGTACAATTCTTGATGTCATCTAGCCCCTTCCTCTTCTTTTCGATTTTAGAAAAAAAAGAAGCGGAGGACAGGACTCGAACCTGTATCCTTTGGCTGGAAGCCAAATGCTTTGCCTTTAAGCTACCTCCGCTTATTAAAAGAACTCTTCCCATTTAACTTTATTTGGGTCTTTAAATTCTCTATTTGGATTCTCATCCCAGCAATCTATAGGTATCAATTTACCACCACATTTAGGACAAGGCATATCTGGGATTTTCATCTCAAAATATTTCTTGCCACACTTTGTGCAGATAAAACATATAGCTTCTTTAAATATTTTCATCTCGGCTTTCTTGCAAGATATTCTTTGATTGCTTTTGCTAAGGCCTTACCTGCTTCGGATGTTGTACTCATATCAATTACTTCCATATCAAGTCCATCTTTATTGCTTTTAACAAATAATGTACCCGATACCCTTCTGGGACACTTTCCATCTTCAATGCATTTCAAATCCAACTGAGTAATTTTATAATGATATATATCCTTAAATAAAGGGCAATCTGGGGCATTGATCCTTGAAAAACTTAAGACATTCAGCATGTTTAGGACATAGACATGTTTCTATTTCATCTCCTTTATAATAAGTCTCCCATCCATCAGATACAGTTATTGGAATAGTAATTTCATCATCCCAAAACAAACACCTAAGTTTAAGTTCAAACATTATTCCTCCTTAACAAGGTTAATACTGCTTCTTTGAAGCTCAAATTGTATCTCTTTCTCATATATTCAATTGTATCTGAATGCACTCCACATCCAAAACAATGCACAATATTATCCTCTTTATACCATTTCATGCTAGGCTTAGTATCTCCGTGAAAAGGACACAATGTGAAGCCATATTTGTTAAATTCTAATAATTTATCAAAAGGCACATTTTTAGCCTTATCTATATCTATTTTCTCAATTTTTCTGTCTTTATTTGATTCTAGCTTGCCTTGCCAAAACTCATCATACTTGGCATAGGCTATGTCTAGCTTTAATGTTAAGTTTTTCTTCTCGTTTTTAAGTTCTAGTAGTTTTTGGTCACATATATAGTTTTGAAAATCTGAGCAGTTTTTGGCCTTTAAGTCCTCATACAGCTTTATTCGTTGTTGGCACTGTCTTATTTGTTTAAATAAGTCTTTATGTTTTCTTATTGCAAGCATTTGTCACTTCCCACGAATTGTCCAGCCATTCTGGAGTATCTAAGTTCATTCAGAAACATGAAAACAGCCTCCAAAGAAACTCCAGAGAAGTCCGAGACACAATAAGTTTCAGCATTCCAATCTTCTTTAACAAATCTCATCAAAATCTTTGCTGATATTCTATTCTTAGAATTTATGATTTTACTCATGTCTGAGTGGTTACAATAACTCGATTTTCTTTATTCAATTCCCTAACAAGCTCTTCCAACCTTTCTATCACAGGCTCAATTTTATCACCTGCATAGTATATCACATAAGATTTCTTCACTCCATGGGCTACTAAAGCCCATCCATAATCTTCAAGTTTCTCAACCTTGAGAGATTCTATCATGTTCAAATTTACTGCTTCTAAAACACTAACCTCTGTCCACATTTGAACACTGGTTAGAAAGGTATTCCATCCTGATCTGGCGCTCCATACAAATCCTCTTCTGTGATTTCGCCTGTTATCAGTTTCTTTAACTCATCTCTACTTCTTATATCTAAAGGTTTTATCTCACCTGTAGAAGAATCAAATTTAAGATAAATCTCATCTCCTTCGCAAAACCAGCTCGAGTCTCTAACCTTTTTAACTTTCAATATAGGATACTCTTTGCGTTTATCTTTCTCATCATGTGTTATAGCAAATGCAACACTTACAGGATGTAACCCTCCTAACTTGCCAAAAGGCATGATACCTTCTTCTCCTGGTCTTCCTTGCATAAAGATAACAATAAGACTTTTATGGTCTTTCTGCATTCGTCTCATAATCAGGGGCACTTTGTGATACTGTGCAGTCAAGTCAAGCCAATCCCAGATCACAATTCTATTTCTAGAGTCATCTCTCATTCTCATGCTTGGATTTTCAATCTCTATAAATCGCACATCCTTATTTACCCAAAATCCTTCTGAGGTCATTCTCAAAAGCCTGTCCACAATACTTTCTTTCGCTTCACAAAAGTAATAGTCCAGCGCAAAACCTCTTTCAGCCCAAAACTTACACAAATTCACAGCAAAATATGATTTTCCTTTACCTGGCAAGGCAATAAACAATACAATTGCTCCAGGATATAAGTCAAATTTAAATCCAAGATTAAAAGGCAGGGGTATTTTTAGCTTCTTGCCCTGCATCTCATCAAGGCTCAACACCTTAGGTTCTTTTGTTATTTGATACCACCCAAAACTTAGCTTTTCTACAAGGTGCTCATCGAGGGCATCGTTTATAATTCTGTGCACTGATGCCCTAACAGAAGCAGGAAGACCCAATGTATCCATAAGCTCTTTTATAGAGAAAGTAAACCCACTGGGCCTGCTATCAAGATAATCTAAAACCATAAGACTCACAGGTACTTTTAGTTTTGGCATTATTCATTCTATTTGGCTTTATCTGAAACACAACTCATGTAAAACTTCACAGCATCATTTAAAGAAGGCAAGTCTAAGAGGCTCTTTAAACCTTGTTCCATCATCTTGGCTTTAATTGCTTCTTCTGTTACTAATCCTTGTTTCACAGCATTTTTCAGCTCATTTATAAATTGCTTCTGCCACATTTCTAGCTTGCCTTTAACATCAAATATATTCTCTGCATTCTCCTTAGGCTTACTTTGTGCCTCTTTCAATTTCTCTAAAAACGACCCTCCCTCAGCATTCTTTTGCATAGCCTCATTTATCTTGAGCCACCTATCAAATTGCTCTTTGAATTCATCTGGATTGTTTATGGCCCTTTCCAATACTGCTTCTTTAGACATTTCAAACATTTCTATACACTCATCTAGATAGGCATTAACAAGTTGTATATCTAGATTATGAGTGGTGCAGAATTCATTTAGCTTATCCTCAAATGAGACTTCTTCTAATGACTCTGTTGTCTTGTTCTCTGGCATCTCAATAGGTTTAGGTTCTTCATTCAATGCTATTGATGTATCTCCAAATTCAAAGGCTTCTTCCTTCTCAAGTATTTCTGCAAAACTTGATTGGAGTCTTTCATAATTAGCTTTCTGTCTTATTACTGTCTTCTTTATCATTGCCTCAGGCCAGACATGCCAAGGCGAGTCTTTAGTGCCTTTCATTTCGGCTGTGCGATAAGAAATGCTATGCTCTCTTATTTTATAGACTTGATCCAAAGTCATAAACAAATATGATGTAGAGTCTTTTCTTTTCCAAATGCAATAGACTCCAATTGGCTTGCCTCTGTCTCCTGTAATCTTGGGCCTATGAAATATCTTCTCTTCGGGTGCGTATTGAATATCGTACTCATCATTTTCATAAATAATGTGTGCACTGACTTGTACATTCTCAATTCTATTAGCCAACTCAATTAAACCCTTATACCCTATTTGAGCTTGACACTCTAATGGATTACCTGGCTTTTTATTGTTCTTATAAGGTACAAGATATACCTTGCCCAAGCTAGGCTCAAGTCTCCACTCGCAACATTGTAAGAACGCATTGATTAGACTTTCTTTAGTACAATTCAATAATTGTGGATTTCTCATAACAGCATTATAAAATGTCATTATAAAGAGCTTTTTATTAATTCTTTCTGGCAATAAGTCTAATCCTTTCTTAATCTCAGGTGAATGGATTACTTCATCGATTTTCGCAAGGCTTTGTTTTTTCATGGTTGCCTCCTATCTTTTCACAATAGTCTTCTTTTGAAATATTCTCAATCCAGGGATCTCTCTTATCCCCAGTCTATTTATAGCTTGCCTCACTTTCTTTTCATCTATAACTTTATACTCATCTGGCACTTGTGCAAAATCCACAATCTCAAAATCCCAAACATTGCGAGTATAAACAGTGTCACCACTCTCTGTATGCACTATATTCTTTTCCTCTTTAGGAAACATAACCTCAGGAAGGATAACAGCTTCTACACCTTTCTCCTGAGCCTCTTTGTTTAGTCGCTCCTGTAGTCTCTTCCTCTCTTCTTCTGCCTTCTTCTCTTGCTCTCTTCTCTCCAACTCCTTTTTAGCCTCATAATCAATTAGCTTTTGTTTGATTACTGTCTCTGCATCGTCTAAAGGCTTAGAAATCTCTTTGGCGAAAGCATTTACTCTTCTTACATAATCATAAGGTAATTTAATTAGCTCCTTTCTCTGAGTGTCTATCGTTTTCTTGAAAGACTTGATTTGAGCAAATAATTTAGCTCCTTCTTCATATTCAGGTTTATCTAGTATCTCAATTGATTGAGCTTGATTTAATAAGGCTTCGCCTGTTTCCATAAATGAGGAAAGACTTTGTTTGGCCTGAGCTATAGCGAGCTGGTATTGGAACTCATTCATTGTGATCTCCTTTAATTGCATTTTTAATACATGATCTCAATTGTCCAATACGAGGCTTATTGATATACAGTCTCTTGCACATCAAAATTTTTTTGATACATTTAAGTGCTTTTCTGAACGATGAGAAGACAACACTCTTGAAAGAAGGATCTGCTAAATCACTCCAACAATCAACTGTAAGAATATAGTCTGATTGAGGATTAACTTGAACCAATTCAAATACCAGATGAGTATGCTTAGTCTGATTATAATAGTACATCTTAAAATTTGATGAATGATTGTTCTCAATATTACTTTTGCTTATCTTGGCATCCATTCTTTAGAATTCTTATAGCGATAAACATTAAGCATGTTTATAAAAATAGAATATGCTTTATTAATTGAATCTCTAGAATACCTAAAAACCCTCGGTATATCCCCAAAAGGATGAGGACTCAAAATTTCAACTGCACTTATAGGATTATTTGGCAAGTCACAATAATAATAAGCAGCTAACTGTATTATCCATGTCCAGCAGGGAGTTTGTCCTGTCTTTATGTCCATCAAATACACTTGCTCATTCTTTTTATAAATCAAATCTGGATGGCCTATATATCCAAATTTGTCATTTTTGACTTCTGGCTCAACAGCTATAATCTCAGGCTTAACATAATCTATCCATTTTTGAAAAGACTGAACATATCCTTGTGCTTCTCCATTTAATTCTGGCACAGTAAGACCTCTTGCAATTGCAAGGCAGTGTTTGTGTACAACATTGCCTCTAGAGATTGAGAGGTTGAAATTCATTGTAGAAACCATGCTGTAATCAGCAAACTCATTTATTATTTGTGTCACGCTTGGGTAGTCCATATCAAAGCTCAATCAGGCCATCCATTTTCTTCATCTAACACTGCATACTCAGTAGAAAGATACTTATTCTTATACTCACCTATTAGTGACTCAATTTCTTCTATTTTGGAGATAGCTGCTCTTGGATGAATTTGGCCTGATATAATATCATGCTTTAATAAAGATAGCTTGTGTTGAATCTCATATAAAATATTGTTTTTAGATTTCATTGAAAATGCTCTAGACATTGTTGCTCTCCACCAAAGTCCATTTATCATGCACATAAACTGCCAATGCCAATGCTTGCCACATGTCTTTCTTTACTCCATACAAAATGCCTGGATTATTTTTCCTTCCTGGATTGCCAAATCTATCTATTAATGCTTGCCTAATATTAGAGTCCTTCGCCTTTGGCGATTTACATATATGCATTTTAATATCCATTCTGGGTATCAGCACTATGAGTGAGTTTGGCACAGTAAACTTCCATGCCTCATAAAATCTCCCTGTCCAGAATATAGTTTTGCATAAAGAGATGCCTGCAGGCATGCCATAAGTATTTCTAACCTCTTCAAGAGCAAGAATATTAGGAACAACAGGCACCATGAGATTGTGAATTTTTGAAAGCAAAGACTCATTATCTTCAATGGATTTACCCAATATAAATCTGCCATTCCAGAGAACCCAAGCAGATTGTTCTGGGCCTGGGTCAATCGCTAAGACTGTCAGTTCATGTCCCATTCTAACCCTAAGATAACCTAAGAGGTTAAATTTGTCAAGACATCCATACAGAATTGACATAACTTGACAAATCAGGCTAAATTGTTTATCCTTTGCTTAGAAAGTCATGGAAAAACTTACAGGAAAAGAAATAGCATTCAAAGCAGGTATCTCTCAAGTACATTTTTCTAGAATAAGACACGGCAAGAGAAGACCAAGTCCACAATTAGCAGCAAAATTAGCAGAAATTACAGGCATCCCAGAAACCCATTGGCTTTGGCCAGATAAATATCCCAATCCTATGATTCAGCTAGAAAGTAAAGAGAATTAATCTCGATTCTTCAAAACCACATGTCTCAAGTATTCTAAAACCGATTCAGGCAACTCCCACTTAGGCTTAGCATAATATCTTTGGCATTTCTTGCACTGTCCATTATTGCAAATACATCGAGGAAGGCCATCTGCCATTAATCTTCTGTATTCGCAATTATGAAAAGGATAAACAAATGGAAATGTACATATTAACTCTTTTTCCAAAATAAATGCCTCCCAAATTGTCCACAGAATTTAAATCCCTTGAGCCAACTAGGAACAGGGCAATAAGTTGCAAAATAATGAGTGGCGCCATGTGTAAAATCAGTAATCCCTTCCATTACAATCTTAGCAGCAAGAAGGCAGTCTCTTAGAGTCTTAGAACGCATCCATTCCTTTTCACTCTTAGAAGCATAGAGACATAACTTTTTGTAATTGGGATCATTCTTGTTAAAGCAAGAAAATTGATAAGGCTTGAGAATTTCTGTGCGATAAGAGCTATGGTGTTTCTCTACTCTATTTCTAACAGCAAGCCCCACTGCTATCTTTCCTTGTAAAGGCTCTCCTCTTGCCTCTCCAAATATACAAAGAGCAAGCAAAATTACCTCGGGTAGTTTTGAAAAATCCATGTTTAGAATACAGTTATTCGAGATTTGTATAATGAAGATAACTTATCTAAATCCTCACTCTCATGTCCTTCTTCGTTCAAATCAAAGGAGCAATTAAGATATGCTAGGTCTTTATTCCAAGGAGTTTGTTGAAAGGTTAGGTTGTTAATCCAGCCTAGCTGTCTTTCCAATTGAGGCTTAACTATTTCTTCTTCTAAAAGTTGACTGTGTATCTTATGCAATTTGAGCATTATCTTTAGATTTCAAGATACTATTTATGCCCTTTTTCAATTTTTTACTTATACGTCCCTTCTTGCCTATGTAAAGCTCATGTAAAGTATTTATCTGTTCCATCTGTATTTTTCTAATGCGCTTAATCTCTTGCTTCAATAACTTTTCTACTTCAAGCATCTAAGCACTTATCTATAAAGAGGCTTGTGATACAAAAAATGGCCCATTGCTTCGCTCAAGCTCCTATCCCAATCCTTGACTGCAAAAGCAGGTGGATGTCCCTTCTCTCCTCTGCCTATAATTCTATTATATTCTGCTTCTAATTTATCTGCTAAGGCTGTATATTGCTCCACTTTGCTCTTATAATCCACAACATCTGCATCTATAATACTATCCTTAGATTGAGCAAACTTGGCTGCAAGCATTCTAAAGCAATAAGAGGTTGCAAGTTTTACAATGAGTCTTGTATCTGTTTCTGGGATTGTGCCTTCATTGTGTAAAGTTGTGTACCATACTCTTAATGACTCACTAGAAGAAGGCACATTGTATTTCATTCTTAAATAATAAAGGTCATTCTTAAAATAAACAGCATATCTATCTTCTCTTATAATCTTAGGCTCTTGTTTACCTGCAGGATACTCAACCATAACAATCCAGCTAAAACCGCCTATATAATCATCAGGCAATTGAAAATCATAACTGCTCCCATCTCCATCAAACTCTTTCATTTTAATTCTAGGTCTATCTTTTGAGTACTGCTGAATTGCATTATCTAGTGCCTGAGATTTATCATTTGTAGATAAAAATGAGCCAGTATCCTTTAGCTCTATATCTATGGCATCTAAATACTCTTGCCTAGTCATCTATAACTCCTCTAAGGACTCCATTAAGATTTTGGTTTGATTCAATACACTTCTTATTTTATCCAATTTTGTAAACTCTTGCAAGGTTAACTTATTCTTTAACAGCTTATCTCCCAGATCATCCAATTCTAGCAAGATATTGTTGAGATATTGAGATATAGACTTTGCTGTTAGCTCAAGCTCTTCTAAGAATTTTAAATCTGTTTCAACAACTTGAGATTTCACAATCAATCCAGATTAGCTTACAATTGCAAAGCCATATAGGTCTTCTGAACTAACACTGCCTGTTATTGTTATGACATTGCCAGACACAGAGCATGCAACACTAGTGCCATCCTCTTTCATCAAGCAACATCCATGCACAGTTGTATAATCTCCCAACGTGATTGTATCGTTTGTACTTGCAGAAGGTGCCTTGAATTGTACTCTTCTCTTCTTTCTTAATAACTCACTGCTTATAATTTCTTCGCTTATATCTGCCATATAAGCCTCCTATTCCTCTATCTCAATGAAGGGCATTAGACAAGACATTTCAGCAGGTGTCATTTTAATACCATCTAAGTCTTGCAATTTAACTTTGATTACATCTAGCTCCATCTCTATCTCCTGCTCCTGCAATTCTCTTAGCTCTTTCACAAACTTTGACATGTCTTCAATTTCATAATTGCCTCTTGAGTCTATTTTTGGTTTGCCTTTATCGTCCTTTGCACTGTATTTCTCTGCAATTTTTCGCTTCATTTCAAAGTAAACCTGAGACTCTTGTTTCAACTTTTCAAAGTTTTTACTTATCCAAAACGCAAAGGATATAGGCAGGTCTTTACGCTCGAGCTTTTGAGATTCTAATAAGAAAGACTCAAAAAATGAGTTTTTTATGCTTATTTTCTTTTTAGTTGTTTTCACTGTTACTTATTAATGTTTTCTAGCTATTCCTATGTCGATAATAATCGAGCGATGGTTAGCAAATACATATTGGTTGAGTTTGATCCAGCCTATTTCCCAATCACTTACTAAATCTAACAAATCGGACATTATGGGCTTCAATTCATTTCCTACTAGGTATTCTGATGCAAGGTCACAATTCATCAGAGTGTAATGGCAAATAAGTTTATCCTCAAATGAGAAAATCTGTTCAACATTTTCTACCGTGAACTCGCAGCCCCATAAAGTGACTGAGCTTATTTGAGGACATGTTTTAGAACTGTTTGCCCAAATAGTTTGACAGAAGAACATTAAAAGAAAAGCAAGGACTAACAATACACTAACCTTTCTCCTCATCTGTCTCCTCCTTCTTTTAAGTATTTAACTCCTTAATTTTATTTTACCCTCTAATTCCTTAATTTTCAATATCAATTCTTTGAGTGCTGCCAGGATAATAGAGTCGATTAAATCTGCATTTACAGAGGAAATTTCAAAGGTGAAATATTTTTTGCTGTCCTTTTCTATTTCTCCCACCTTTCTTGAGACAAGTTTAGCTATTTCTTCTAATTTATCTTTTTCATCTTCTGCAACTTCAACATAATGTAAGTTACGGACAAACCTAGGCCAAGAATTATGCGCGATATGTTTGCCTGCTTGCACAGTAAAATCATCTGTTCTCAGGTCAAACAAGAGATCGCAGGCAGGCTTAGAAAGAATCTCAGATAAATCTACAAGAGAACAGTAGTCATTCGTGTTGCAATAATTGACTGTGGAGACATAAATATTGTCAAAACGAGAATCAGATGCACCAATATTAGAGTCAGTGCCCGTAACTGATAATACTCTTATATTTGTAACATGTAAGGTACTAAGGTATGCAAAGTGCCAAGCATTTGAAGATTCACCAATATCAGAAGCGGATGTTTTTGGTTTGAGCAAATCAGTGTAAATGGTGCTAATATATGCATTTTCCCAATAGTTATCAGAGTCACCAATATCAGAAGTGGACGCCTTTGGTCTTAGTAAATCAGTATAAATAGTAGTAATATATCCGTTCTTCCAATAGAAACCAGAAGCTCCTAAATCGAGGTTGTTATCTACAGTGGGATATGGAGGATGTCGAAATTCAATTCTATCAGTTTTAACAATCAAAGATATTGCTCCCGTACTATCAATGAGTCGTACATTAAGTCCAGATAAAGTCCCAATATTCAGTCCATTAGTGCTTCCCCAAATATAGCCCCGACAACTACCGCCTGAATAAAATGATATATGGTCATACCCTGGACTACTCACTCCCACTAAAATATAATCATTGTCGTCTCCAAAATGTCCCATTCCTCTGATTTCCAAATCGCTTCCATCCCATTTCAAATATTTTGTATCATTTCCAATGTTTACCTTATATGTCCCGCCATCATTTCCCAGCCAAAATCCTGCAGTTGTATCACTATAAGAAGTTTTATTCGTTGAATAAATTGCCTCATCCACAGTTAGAGTACCTGTTTTTGTAGCAAGTACATCCAATTGGTCTCCTTGTATATGAGTAGCTGTAATAGAATCTGCAGCTATTTCAGTTCCTGTAACACAATTAGCTTGTAGATGCTCTGTAGTAATGCTATCTGCAGCTATCTTATCTCCTGTAATGCTCCCTGCTTCAATCCTATCCATGCTTACTATCCCAGCAACCAAATCATCTGCATTTAGTTTACCTCTTACATAAAATGTACTTTCACTCCTATCCCACTTACATCCCTGATTTGCTGCATAATGGCCTATGATTACATCGCCTGTATCATTACCGCCTACTACAATCTTGAAAACCTCACCATCTCCACCATCATAGGCAACTATACCTATATTGCTTGTAGGGAAAATCTCCACTCTTGCTCCAGAACTTGTTGTCTTTATAGATGCTCCAACAATGTTCAAACTTGCACCGTCCCAAGTAAGTTTCACACCTGAGCTGTCACCGATAGATAACCTAGGAGTACCATTGCTATTCCCGATCCAAAATCCTGTACCCATATCAAAAGCTGTTTGGCCTGACCTAAAAAATCCACCTGAATCTGCAATAAATCCACCCGTAACTCTAATTGTGCCTTCTACGAATAAGGTAGCTTGCTCCCTATCCCATCTAATTCCATATCCATAACCTGAAGGTAGGGCTTCCCACGCAGAAGGAACAGTTGTATATACAGTTATATCTGTAAACTGCGTTAAATCATCCCAATCATCAAATTCAATAGAATGCCTTGTAGCAGTAATTCTTACAGTTAGGTCATTTTTTATTTCTACTTCATCTACAATCGCCTTATAAGTGCCGCCATAATTATCTCCATTTATTGTGATAACATCTCCTGGCTCTAGTGTCAGAAGCTCACTTCTGCCTTCAAAGGTTAACTCTGCAATTTTGAAAAATTTTCTCTGGAATACAAGGCATGCTAATTTTTGCACATGAACTGCATTCTGCACCCAAGGTATGTATATAATCTCATCACTTATATAATCAGTTGTTGTTCCTTTGCCTGGCACAAGTGCCTTCAACATATTATCTTGAGGCTCTCCCTCTTTTTGCCATGCTACGTATCCACTGTCAGATAGCTCCTCAGATAACTTAGAATAATCAAAGCTCTCCTTTGCCACTAGAGATGTTGTGATAGTCTTTTGGCTTGTCTTGGACAAGACAGACAAATACAATTTATCCCTTACTAAAATTCTTGAGTGGCATGAGTTAAGAAGCATTGATAAGATAGACTTTCTATCTGACTTCGTCCACAGTCCACCATTAAAGGTTAAACCCCAATTATTAAATGTAGTTGCAGCGTCGCTAAAAGAATCACTGTCTATTTCATTTTCGGGTACACCAAAATCCTTGAGAATTTCTTTTATCACATCTGCTGGATTGGTTATGGAGTTATAACTAAATTGAGTAGGCATATCTAATATTCGCTGTCCTTCAATCCACAAGCCGCATGCATCTGGTGTTCCATCCAAATTTGAGTCCGCGATTATCGGCTGAAATACCTGCCATGAGTTACCAAACTGGTCTTCTTTTGTATATTGATTGAAGGAGTAACTCGAAGAAGACCAAGAATATTTTATGCCCCACTCTGAAGGAGTATGAACTTCTGTTATTGTATATGTTCTATCTGTAGGACCAAGAAGATAATATCTTGATCCTTCTATTTCTACAGGCCTAAGAGGAATGTATGCCGTGCCAAAACATACAGGCACACAAACATCTTCCTCTTCATAGTATTCATCAGGGAAAAGAGCCTTAATAAGTTGAGTATTGGGATATGCTCCTTCTAGATATTTTTGCAAAAAATCCTCACATTCCAGTGTGATAGTTTGATAACTGCCATAGGCCTTTATAATATTAAACTTCCATTTGGCAATAAAACTGTCATCTACTATTAGCGAAATCAAAACCTCTCCGTTTGTGAAATCATCTGCAGAATAGGTATTGCCAACATTGCCTATCTTGATTCTTACCTCACTGGGTGCAATTATGTTTTCTTCTGAACGACTTCTATTTAAAGAAATACCAGAAAACTCAACTATGTTAAATGTATAGCTTGTTGAGTCATAAGTATAATCCCTTGTTGACCAATAATAAGCATTGTTGTTTTTGTCTGTAACATCGAAAAGCCAAATTATGGATTTATAAGTGTTTTGCAGTAGCTCTAATTGTGAATCTGTCAAACTAAGCATTTTACACTCCTAAGTTGCTACGCCTAAAATTCTGAGTCTTATTGGGTCAACTGAAAAGACCTCACTCATTATTATATTTCTCTTAAAGTCACTGTCAAATCTTACAACATAAGTAATGCTGTTTCTTGGATTTGTCCATTTAAAAGTTTTATTTTTCTTTACTTCAAGAAAAAACTTGAACAACTGTCTTGCTTGGCTCTTTGTCAATACAGTCCATCTCAACTGCACATAAGATTTCATATCCCCAAGCTCAATCCTTTTCTCCTCATACCCAGAGCCTTCCAGTATCTTTTGCCAAGGCTGCTCTGTTTCCTCTACCGCTTCTTGAGGCTCAACTGGCAAAAAAGCATTGTAATCTGGAGTCATAATTAACTCCTAAGACCAACCCAAACTTGAGTATCCTAAAACTCTTAGAGTAATGCTTAATTCATCTGTAAATAATCCATGCCTAACTACATCAATCAAGTCTGTATCAAATCTCACAACATAAGTATGCCCATCTACTGGATGAGTCCATTTAAAAGAACGCATCTTGCCATTGGCTTTAGTTTCATTTGTGTAAAACTCAATTAATTCCTCAATTTGACTCCTTGTTAATTTGGATAAATTTAGTGTAACTCTAAAGTCTGGTTGTGATATTTGTATTCTTTCCTCATCTCCACTGTCAACTTCAAGAATGTTAGTCGTAACAGTAACACTTTCACTGAAGGAAGATACTGGCAAGTTAGGTAAGAAGGCATCATAGTCTGGCGTTTTTTGAGAAAGATAACTTGCCATATATCCTGCCAATGCATAAGACAGTGCAGTTTGGGATTGAGATAAAGAATGAGATAACCCAATTTGACGTTGTACTAATTTAATGCTAGATTGAAGTTGAGATAAAGAATGCGACAAACTTATTTGCGATTTTGCCTGAGCCAAACCTGATTGTGCCTGAGATAAAGAGTGAGATAAACCCACTTGAGACTGTGATTGGGCTAGTCCAGATTGAGTTTGAGATAAAGAATGAGAAAGTGGAAGATTCACTAGAGATATTTTTACTCTATCTTGTGCCTGAGACATGGCATGGTCTAGAGAAATAGATGCGAAAAACGATATCAGGCCATTTTGTTGTTGAGATAAGCAATGAGACAGTGAGATATCACCCTGAAATGTTGCTAGGCTTTCTTGAGACTGAGACTGTGACATTGCTAAGGTTACATCACCAAAAAAGCCATAAGTTACTTCTAAGTAAGGGTCATAAGAACTCTCCGAAGTATAAACTTGAACACAAAATTCATGAGATCCATCGGTAGGAGCAACATCATCACAATCTAAATCTCCAGACCTGATGCCCAATTTGGTGTATCCAGTCTTATTAATCCAACCCAAACCAGTAGAATTTAACGAAAATGAATACCATCCAGTAGAAGAAGGCACTTGTAGTCTATCTGCTCCTTCAGTAGGATTATTCACGGCTCCGCATTGGTCAAAATCATCATTTGTTAATGATGTCACGGACGCTTGAGATGTTTGAACTAATGCAAAATAATTTGTGCCCTTTTTTTGATCAATCGAATAAATATCAAAATGAAAGGTTGCTGATTGAATCTCAGCATTATCAGGTATGCTAGAGGTATCAATAGGAAAAAACGCTCTCCTTATAACATAGTTGCTCGATTCAACATGAGAAGAGATAAAGGTAGCAGCGTAAATATAGTCACTATCACTTCCCGATGTAGCATCATGGCAAATATTCCAATTGCTGTTAGAATTTTCAACATATCCATCCCCACTTCCTGAATAATAACTTGTCGTGGTATCTGTATAAACTGGATACGTAGCTTTGAGTAAAAAGTCTTTAGGCAGAATTTTGGTAAGAACTGGTTTGTTATTTATTATCCTTAATTTGACTTTAATATAAGCCTTATTACCCGCAGAATCCCAAATCCTTAAAGGACGAATCCAAGTCTCACGATTCTTGCCCAGAGTAAGAGGTACATCTCCAAGAATTTCAACATCCTTGTCTTTCCTCCATTCTACAAACTTACCTGTCTCTCTGTCTTTCCATTTGACCTTAGCATCCATATGGGGAAGGGATACCACAAATGAAAACTCCAAATCTTTGGTCAACTCTTCAGGCTGTTTTCTAATGACAATATATTTTCTGAGGCTTAGTTTGCCTGTCTCGATTTCCAAGTCAATCCCATCTCCAAATGCATTTGGATATGTAACTTTCCTCTTGCCTTCATCCAATCTACCATCAACATGAGACACACCCAAAGGAATAAAGGAGATACACTCCTCTGGCAGTTCCAAATCCTTCTTTGTGTTAATATCTATTAGGCAAGAGTGAATAAATTTAAACTCACCATCAGCATATTTAGGAATCTCAGCCTCGTAATTGGACTTTCGCATTTCCCAGCCATTTTCAGTAGGAATCAAAGTGGGGTCTATATCCTCAAACTCTCTTGTCTGTTTGTCTTTGTAATGGATATGCCCCACATGCGCACGAAGAGTGAAAGTCCCATCTCCATTGTAAAATACCTTAGAGTTAAGTGAACGCCTATGTTTTAACTCAAACTTTTTGCTCATTCTTTATTGTTATATCCTGCTATGCTGCACTTGCAGTAAGAGTAACTGTTACTTGCAAAACATCTCCACTGTCCAATGTTTTGTCACCTGCAGAAAATGCTCCCACACCATATAAAATGCCTGTTGTGCCTCCTTTTGTGCTGTCAGTTGTCACAAATGCACCACCTATTGTTGTATTGTTTGCATTTATTGTGAATTGAGCTTTATTTTCAGAATTATCTACAGATTTATTTGACACAGTACCAAGAACAAGAGAGGGTCTTGCAGATTCATCATAAGCAGTAACTTCATTCCAACCTGAATGAGAAGACATAGTGTCACTTGCAGAAGGTGTGGGAGAGCCATCTGTAAGTCCTACATAAAATGAGGCTGTGTAGTTGCTTCCTTTGAAATATTTATCCAGATTGTCATTCAGTCCTTCATCCACTACCAGATTGTCAAATTCATCTACCCATTTGAGATTGCCATTTTTGTCATAGCATTCTACTCTGTAATGTGCGCCCCAAAGAGGTCTGAAATGAACTCCTCGTTTTGAAATAACACTCGCTCCTATATTCATTCCTTGCTTAAACTTTTCTTCCATATCAAACACCTCCAAATTAATGTGTAATTCTTCTTACTTGCTTCACCAATTCTGGATGACCTCTTCTTATTTGTTCTGCTGTAACTGCTGCTATTTCTCTGCCGTCTATATGCAAGTGTATAGAAGAGGTCTCTTTTGAAGCTATACCTGCACGAATCAAAGAAGAGGCAATGGACTCACCTAATTTATCTGCGTCTATTTCCACTCTAATATTAGCATTGCGAGGTATAACGATTTCTCCTGGATGGAGACGATATATGCCTTCTTGACCTATAATGCCACCTGTTTGCAAAGAAGGAACTTCGCCTGCGCCTTTATTTTCTTGGAGAAGATCGCACAATTGCTTCAAATATTCGTTTCGTTGTATATCCAATGCATGAATTAACTCTGTATGTTGTATTAAACTAGCAATTCTAGGAACCCAAACTCTGATGGTTTCTGATTGTCTTCGAAGCACACTGAAGAGAGTTTTAACTTTATTGCCTAAGTCCCATTCCTTGATATCCTTCATGAGTTCGTCAAGATTCCATGATGCAATCTTGTTTAAGTAATCACTTACATCCTCAAGTTTCCATACCTTAATCTGATTATCAGCAGTACTTGCATTATTCAAAATTTCCTCGACTCTTGAAAGGTAATCAATCTGATAGCCTAGTTCCCTGAGTACATCATCCCTGAATTCTGGAGGTACAACTTCTGTAACTATTTTCACCCTCATATCTTCAAGTAGTGAGTAGACTTCATCCATTCTTGCTGCATACTCCTGCCTTAAGTCCTCTATCCTTTGCTCTAATTCATCATTTAACCGTTCCATTATGTCTTCTAATGCAACTTCTGCTGCTTCTACTGTTTCACGAATACTGTCTGCCAAATCCCCTAGTGTTGATATCTGGTCTTCTGCTATGTCTCTGGATTGTTGTAACGTTCCAAGAACGTCTTGATATATATTAACATATTGACTTGGCGTTAGCGTTCTTGCCATCTCCAAATAAGTCTCTGTAAAGTCAATAAGTGCTCTTGCTGCTTCAACATCTCCAGAAATCATGCGTTCTCTTAGCTCTTCCCATCTTCTTTGAATTGCTTCCCAGCTCTGAACAGGTGCAAGCTCACTTACTGTTGTCAATTCATCTATTAATTCCTGTGCAGATTCCATCACATCTTCCCAATCAGATTTCAAATCTTCCAAAGCATCGAGCTGTTCTTCTTGCCAATCTCTCCATATATCAAATGCCTCGCTTACTCCTTCACCTACCGCTTGTGCCTTCTCCCAAGCCTCGCCCCATTGTTCTCCTACATCATATCCTCTTTCTGTCAAAAGGTCTGCTATATCTTGCCAAGTGCTGTAGATTTCTCCTGTTTCTTTATTGAAGCCTTCCATTCTTGCTTCATATTCTTTCTCAAGAGCATCTACTTCTCTTTCGTAAGCCTGTTCTAGCAAATCAATATAGTTCTCTGCATCTTCTAAAATTCTTTCCCAATTAGAAGCCATTGCTCTAAGTGCCTCTTCATTTCCAGTTTCAGTTATCCTCTGCCAAGTATCTGCTATTCTATTCCATTGTGCTTCTGCATCTTCCAATGCCTTTGCAACATACTCTTCGCCCAGTGAGAATCTTTCAATCTTTTCTCTTAAGTCTTCCATAGGCTCAACAAAGACCTCGTACAAAACGTTTGATATTTTTCTGGCAGCTGCTTGCCTGATTTTATCGAGATACTCCAGTCTTTCTTTAAGAGTATCTCCCAAGTCAGTAAGCAGATTTCTCAGATATTCAATAGTTTTATCAAGATTCTCAATTAAGTATTTCCAGATTTCTTCTGGTGACATCTTGGAAACCACCTGTTTGATTCTTTCAGGGAGATAAGGATATATCAAACGACCAATTATTTCATCCAAAGTGCCTATAAACTCATCTGTGAAATCTCTTAAATGACGTGACAAAACAGTTAACAACCACCTTCTTACGTCTTCAATTTCAATATTAGATTCATATGGCTCCCACGTTCCCATCCATTTAAACCATTCCAAAGATTCTATCTCAATTATATCTCCATGAATCATCCTAAGAAATGTAGCCCAATCCCAAAGTCCTTCTCTCACTTTCTCTAAATATGAAAGCCAAGCATTCAAATAAGCACCATACTCTTCCTGAAGCCGCTCTACATCAGCTGGATGTGGGGCTAAAGACTCTAAAAACTCGTTAAAGAAGTCTTCTATAGTATTAGCTGCAATATCCCATTTATACCTTTCCCAATAAAGCCGCTTCAGAAATTCATTCAATGGATCGCCCAATACCTGTGGTATTAAATCTCGCAGTTTTTCCCAATAAGGTTCTATCTTCTCCAAATCCTTGATTACTTCTTCCAAATCTTGAATAGTAGTAATTCCATATTTCTTTAAAACTGTTGGAATTAATGTCTCCTCCAGTATATCTAATATATCTTCTGTCTTCCTTGTTAACTCTTCATACCAATCTAGAATATCAGCAATTTCCTGTTCCCAATCAGAAGTATAGTTTACAAGATTTCTCACTTCTTCTATATCATCTTCAATCAAATCCAAAATTTTCTCCCAAGCTGTTTGTTTTACTAAATCGATAAGCTGGTCAACATTGTACCCAATGCTCTCAAGATAATCTCTATGTGCTTCTAATAATTTTATCCACTCTTTGGTTTCTTCTATTATCTCATCTAGATCTTTCTCAAAATCATACAAAGGATTGAGTGCTTCTTCTATCCAATCCGCCAATTCTTCTGTGAGTTCTCTTATTGCATCAACTAAATCTCTTATCTCATCCCATAATTTCCATGGATCTATAAATGGCTCATAATAAGCAGGATAAGTATATCTCGAAGTAGGTACATATTGACTCAATCGAGATAAGGGTATTATTGCTTCTGGACCTGCTTCTCCTACCATGAGTAATGTTGGACGAGTTACAATTCCACCTGCCTGTGCTGATTCTGTATTAACATTACAGGTGCATGAACAGTCACAATGACAATGACTCTCACAGACACATTGAATGGCAGAAATAGAAGCAGATATTGAGCTCGCTGCACTAGATATAGCAGATGAAATTGAGGATGCAGCACTTGAGATTGCATTGCCGAGAGATGCACCTGTACTTGCAATCTGGCCATTAATAGATGCAACTCCAGTTCCAACTGCTTCAGACAATGTAGAAACTGCACTGTTTATAACATTTACAAGGACTGTATTGATGCCTTCGTCTATATGTTGCAATAGTGGTAAGATCTGGTCATTCATCAACGCAACCTCATTAGCAAGATTTTCACTCATCGTTGGTATTAGATCGGTAGTTGTTTCTGTCAATGTACTTATATTTTCATTGATAGTTCCTAAATCCAGTCCCTCAAAACTGCTTTGTAACGATTCTAAACTTTCTCTTAATTCCTCAAGTTTTTCTTCTGAAATGCCAGCAAATTCGCCTCCAGTCATAGAATCTATAATGCCTTCTCCTGCTTCTTCGACAGTGTCTATCAATGACATTAATGCATCAATGGTTGATTGAGTAAGTTCATCAATCTTAGACTGTAAATCCTCATCTAAGGCATTCAAGGCTGCTTCCATTGACTCATTTAATTCGCTTAATCTCATATCCAATTCATCTTCCAACAGCTCTTTTTGTGCTTCCAAAGCATCTCTTGTTTCTTTCAATACATCCAGTTGAGATTCAGCTTCTGCTCCTATGTGCTCTAAAATATCCAAGAAATATTGTTGTAATTGATTAAGAATTTCTCCCTGACCAAAAATATCTTCTGCAAGATTCAATATCTCTGGCATTAAATCCAAGAGTTCCTCTATGAGCTCAGGTCTTTCTTCTGGAGGAGCCTCCATTATTTCTCTCAATAAATCTTGAAATTCACTCCAAGCAGACTCCAAAGATTCTACAGGCGTTTTGCCTGCTTCTTCAATCTGTTCAATAAGGTCATCCACTCTATCTTGGATGGACTCCCATGCACTCATTAATTCTTCTACCTGTGAAATCTCGTCTTGAATTGCATCGATTCTAGCTTGATATTCTTCTCTGATTTTTTCCATTTCTTCTTCGTAAGCCTTGCGAGTCAATTCTTTCCGCTTTTCATACTCATCGCGTAATTGTTCTATTTGTTCCTCATATGCTTGCTCCTGTAAATTAATATATTCATTTAAGAGCTCAAGGAGATGCTCCCATTGAGAAGCAAGGGTTTCTGTATCTGAAGCAAGCAAAGTCATAATTTCATCTAGAATTCTGGATATCTCAGCAGCACGTTCTTCAGGTGTAATCTGTACACCGCCACCTATTGATGCAATCCTTTTTCTGAGTTCTTCTAAAGGAGATAAGAATAACCTTTCCAATTGTGTTCTGTATGCAAGGATTATCTCTTCAATAGAATAGCCTAAGGATTCTAATACTTCTTGGTGTCTCTCAAAGAAATCTGTTGCTGCTAAATACCATTCATTGAGCTCATCTATGGCTTTTTCAAAATCACTTCTGGTATCTATAATATCTTCTATGGGCTTAAAGAATTTGAGAGCCATTGCTTGGTTAAGTCTTTCGATAGATAAACCTAATGACTCCGCTTCTGCAATTCTTTCTTGATACCATTTTTCTATGTCTCTGATTTCTCTTGCAGCAGGAGCCAGAGTATATTCAGCAATTGTATCTTCTATGTCTTCTATGAAAGAAACTACTGCTGATAAATATTCATCTACTGTCTTTCCTAACTCCTCGGCCTTTTTCGCTACCTCTTCTTCTTTTAAGCCTGACATTTCAGCGGTATATTTATCTACAATATCCTTTACATAATTTAATATGCTATCAAAATAAATTTCAACTCCATCTCCATACACTTTCATCAAATTGTATAAGGTTCCAGCAGTTCTGAGTACAACATCTACAGTAGTCTGAAGTTCTTGGGTAACGTACTCATAAAGTTCTTCTATTTCCTCTTTGCGTTTATGCGAAGCTCGACCAAACTCTCTAAATATGTCAACTCCAGCCTTTTCTATCAATTCTTCCCAAGTCTTTTCCAAGCCAAATTTTTCAAATAAATCTATGCCCAATAATTTATTAAACTCTTCTATTAACGGCACGCCCCAGGAAAGATATGTCTCTATCAACATCTTGGTGGCAACCTTTTTTCCTAATATTTCCATATCTTTGCGTCCACCAGCAAAGGCAAATTCTATTTGAGGTAAAGATTCTATAAGTGCCTCTCTTATGTCTTCAGGTAACATTGCAAAATAGGCATTATATGTATCTATGACATCCTGAGTAAACTTAAGGAATGCTAATGATAACTCATCCATGCTTCCTTTTACATCACGCCACTGAAGGATAATGACTCTGACATTTTCTGTGGCTTCTTCAAATCTTACTCGTCCCTTTGTTCCACCTGAAACCTTGCTTATTTCTTCTGCATATTCATCTGCTATTTGAGATGCTTCTGTTAAGAAGGTTAGAGAGGCTTCTAGAGTACCTCTAATTGTAGGCCATTTTCTGCCAAAAATACTACCAAATATAGGTATCCATCCAGTAAGAAATGACAAACTAATCTTCCAGAAGGTGGACATGCTTTCCCACCATCCTCTCTCAAGTCCGATTCTTGTTCCCGCCATTCCTGCAGCAGGTGCTCCTACAGATACCCATTCTACTCTTCCCTTAAATATTGCTCTTGCAATCTCTGCTGTTGTAATTGTAGCGACTGCAATAACAGGATGCCCTGTAAGCATAGCTGCTGTTGCAGCTGTTCCACCTATTGCTCTCCAAGGCTCTCCTCCCACCATTCCAGCAATGCCATATCCAATGGTGCCAATTGCTCCTGTGAGTTTACCTATAGAGCTTGTCATCCAGTTCATCAGGGAGTTCCAGATACTTCTTATATTAAAGACAGACTTTTCAAACTGTTTTGGCATGTTCTCCACATTGACAACCCAAAATGTATCAAAATCTAGTTTGTCTCTTATCATTCTTGCAAACATTCTAGAAAAGCGTTCCACAATCACATCTCTCATAGCTGTAAACACATCTTCGAGTTTACGAGTACCTAGAACTATTCCTTCGAAAGCATCTGCAACAGTACTTTCAAGCATTTCTCCCAAATTAATTGCATACCCATACGTATCTAGAAAAATCTGCTTCTCCTTTTCAGCAGCAATTCTTGCTATCTCAACTTTCTTTTCTTGCACATCCTTATAAATCTCCATTTCCTTTATTTCGAGGTCAACAAGCGTGGCAGCTTCATCCAGTCTAAGCTCTCTGTTTTCCTTAGCTCTTTGCTCTTCTATTTGACGCCTCATATTATCTATTTTTTTCAGCATGCTCTCTTGAATAGATTTGACTCGATTCCATTTTTCAGCTTCCCATCTTTCCACTTGTTGTACTCGATAGCGATATTGAGCCTCTAGACTGCCTGTCAATTCAGATTCTATTCTCAATCTTTCTGTTGCTAGGTCTTCTGTAACTGTAGCCATTTGAGTTTGATATCTTTCATAATCTGCTGCCAAGGCAGCATAAGCATCAGAAAGTTTCTTAATATTCAGCAACTCTTTTTGTGCATTTTTCTCCTTTTCTTCTGCTATCTTTTTTTCTTCCTCTGCTAATTTTTCATTGAGAAGTGCAAGATATTTATTTAATGTAACGAGTTTTTTTCTGAGTGTTGCTATTTTTTCATCAGCTTCTTTGGCCTTTTCAGCATGCTCTACATAGTCTTCTTGAGCTTTATTATATTTATTGAGGCTTTCTGATAGTCCTAATATTCTAGATTGAATTTGCCTTATTCGAGACATGATTTCTCCCGCTTCAGCTCCACCTCCAAGAGGCATTCGATATAATCTCTGTTGCAATTGACTAAGCTCTGAATTGAGTCTAACCCATTCTTTATAGTCACTCTCCCATTTCCTGCGCCTTTCTTCTGCTTCCTTCATGCCTTGCTTAGCTACCTTAGATTCCAGTTCTTCCACCAATAGCAATGCCTTTATTTTCTTCTGGATGGCCTCAATAGCGTCTTTGACTTCTCTTCGCTTTAGTTCTATTCTTGCATAAGTAGCACTTTTAGCTGCTGCTAATAATTCATATTCTGCTTCTTCTGCTAATTGTAGAGGTTTAGTTAAATCAATCTGTTCTTCCTTTTTTCTTAATTCCAATAGTCTTCTTTCTTCTTCACTTATAGCGAAAGTCTTTTTCTGCTGCTCTTCAATCTTATATAAATGAGTTTCATATTCTATTGCATTATCTAAAAGCATAGAGAATAATTTTAGAGGCACTCTGAATAAGGATGCCAAAGTGCCAACCGCATGAGTGAATGCAGCAATAATAGGAGACAAGGCACTTACTGTCTTAAATATGATTCCAAAAATATCTGCTATCAATTGAATTGCAGGCCCAATTGCTTTCCAGATAGCAGCAAAATTGAGACTAAGAGGCACAAGATGTTTTCTTAGATAATCAGCCATGCTGGCAATGATATTCTTCAATGTTTCAAACAAGGGCCTGAGTCCCATTCTTTGCAGGAGAGTAAAGTAGCTTTCAAAAGTTGAAACTACTGCATCCCAAGTATCACCTATCTTTTTGGACAAGACTAAGTAACCTAAGAAATGAGTATTGATAAACTGCACCCACTCATCAGCACTTGCAAGTAGCTTGACTTGCTCTTTATAGTTAGGAATCATTGCTTCTGATTGTCTTGCAAGCTCATTTCCCTGTCTCACAATTCCTTGCACCCAAGCTCTAATTTCTTGATACATTTGTCCCTGTCTTCTGATATGAGGATTCACAGCTTTAGCAGCTTCTGCAATAGCAAGCCAAGCCTTGCGATGTTCTTCGGCTTGAACATTTAAAATAATGCCTTGATCTGCCAATGCTCTAAATGCCTCCATTAATTCTTCAGTAGTCCCGCTAAATTGAGCATCCAACTTGATAGCCCAATTATAGACATTCTTCACATACTCTGTTAGTCTATCCCAACCTGCAGACAGACTTTCTCCAGGCCTAACTCCTATCAATGACATTAATCTTGCTGTAAGAGAAGCGACAGCAGACTCAAATTCTGCAATTTTTTGGATTCCACCCGCAATAGTCTGACTCATAAGACGCAACACTTCTAGGAAAGCTACAACGCTTACATATCCTGCAGCGAAAACAGCAAAGGTGTTTTTCCAATTGCGGATGAATCTTGCCAGAATACTCTGCTGCTCCTTGAGTGCAGCCGTAGTACGCCTTACTGCCTGCTCTGTTTTTTGAACAGGCTCAGGAGAAGGAGGTTTGCCTGCTTCTCTCCAGCGTGTGGTTATGGTGATACTAACGTCATAGCCAGCCATTACTTCCTTCCTTTCTTAATTTTCTCCATTTCTTCTTTTTCTTTAAGTTTGATTTCTCTCTCTAGAATCTCTAGTGCCTTCCACTCAGAAAGAGATAGGTCATCCATTAAGAAGGTGCACCCTATACTCTTTAGAGTATGCAACCAAATTATGTAGTTTGAATAAGCAATCCAATTTGGGTCAAGGTCTTTTTGCCAATTCTCTGGATTGTTGGGACAACTTTTACAAGCCTTTCCACCTGAAATCCTATATGCATCACAAGTTTTGGGATCGCAGCTGTATCTTAGGCTCCGCTTAAAGATTCCCCCAATTGCTCCTCCATTTCAGTCTCACCTTCAACCACCAAGCCAGCAACTCTATCTATTACAAACATCTTATGCCTAGGTGGGATTAAATCCACCCAAGACTCATATCTCTCTCCACGACGCTGACTTATTTCTTCTAATTCTTCTCTTGTAATATCCATTACACTTTTATTTCCATAAGCAGAAAGAGTGTAGCCCTCTACTCTTTGTATAATCTTTCTATACAACCACTCTGCAGCATCTGTTGTTCTATCTTCCCACTTAAATCGTCTCAATCCGCCTCTAAATTCACTCATTCTCTTTCTATATTCTTTAAACTCTGAGGTCTTGGGCCTTCTTACATAATGCTTGAGTTCAAATTCCTTTCCGTGCTGTGTATCTATAAGCACGATTACCTCTTCATCTAAAGATAAGTCAAAACCTTCATAATTTGGCATCCCTTACCTCCTATTTAATCTTATTGCCTCAAACAGAGGCAATTATACAAATTTAATTGTTATCTCATTATCTCCACTCTCACTTGCCAACTTGATAGGAATATCTAGTGCCCTGATTCCATCCCTATCTGCATAAGCCAAACTGTTCTCCTGAATTGTAGGACAAGAGATTATAATCTTATTTCCACCTGCGCTTCCAATGGTACAGCTTAGAGATTTCTTTGTTGCATTTTTCCAGATTCCAAAGAAGTCATAAGTAGCAACAAGTTCCATCTCAGGATTGATTCTTCCATTTGCATCCCTGTTTGTAATTGTAATCTCACGCATGGCTTCGCTTGAATTGACATCTCTAATCTCAGTAAGAGTATTTGCCAAATCAAGAGTAATTGACTGTACTTTGGGGGAGAAAGAATCGAGTTTCAGGTTCAAGGATTCAACAATAGGTGGCTGAGTATCGTCATATTCTCCTGTCACCAAGCTGGCATCGACAACATCCTGATACAGACCTCTAAATGTCCAGCTAATTCTAGGAAATGCACCTGCATCGAGTGTCAATACACAAGTACCTCTGCAACCTACAACCTTATGCAACACACCATCGAAATAGACATAGAGAGTGGCGCTCTCAAAGTTTGTAGAAATTGGCTGATAAGAAGCAGTTAAATCTGAATAAGTAGTAGGAGTACCTGAAGTAGAGCCATAAGTCACGCTTTCGCTCAATCCACATGCCCTGAATAAGACTCCTATTTCAGGAATAATGTCACTTGTAGAAGTGCTTGAGTTTGTACCTGAACCTTTAATCTCAGTATCAAATGTAACCTCTACTGTCTTTGCACCGATAACATGAGGATAAGGAGAGATAGAGCTTCTTACAAAATCTCTTGTGAGCAAGTCACCCGAAGGAGTAACACTAGGAGCGGTACAAAGAATAGCATCCGCTGTTCCTGGGCTTGCATCCGTTCCATAATTGCTCTCAATCTTTGCCAATACAACACTTCTTCTTGTTAATAAGGACATTACTTGTCACCTCCTTCCTTTGTTTCTTTCTTTGCTTTGACTTCTTTCTTTGCTTTAGTCTTTGCTTTAGGCTTAGGAGGAGCAGGAGAGTAATGTCCACCTGCTCTGCTTTGAAATTTCATCTTGCCCATTTCAAGCCTCCTTATAGTGTAATTCTTTCTCTTACTCTAAGTATAATCTCTGCATAGTGTGCAACAATAGAGCCAAACATTCTATTTTCTACAACACTCACTTCAGGTGGGTCTGAATCTAAGCACTTTCCATTTAAATTGTAATTTGTTCTAAATGTTGTGCATATTGACTCTATTAAGTCTTGAAATGTCTTCTCTGTTGCCTTTGCATCGTTCAAAGGATAAAAGCCTACTATTTTAAATGTATAAGTCCTCAAATTATGGTCTGTTTCAAACCTTCTATTTTCTGTTGTGCTTGTTCTTGTAATCATCCATCCATGATAAGAGCCATTGGATTTGAATAAGTTAAAGAATCCCTTCCAATCTCTTGTATCCCATCGCAGATAGTCATACACCTTGCCTATTCCACTTATGCCTTCTAAAATCGATTTAATCTCACTTCTAATTGTACTTAAACTCATTGCCTTGCCTTAAAAATGCAAGTGTTTATCAAAAACTCTCTTTACAGTATCTGGCACAAGTCCAACCAAAACAGAATGAGATTTTTTCACAAAGTGCTTTGCAGGTATCCCTTTCTCTCCTATCTTTCTAGCTATCCTTGCAGAGGTTGATAAGAAAGGAGCAAGTCCTCTTAGTCTTACCCATTCATAAAGTCTTGAACCTCTGCCCCAAGGAGGCACACCTTCATAATGCCTTCCATGTACTGTATATCCATAAGCACTTGCTTTTACTCCATATTCAACTGCTTCCGCATATCCTACAGAAGGTCTTTTTAAACCTGTTGCACTTATGCCATACATAACAGGATATCCATACACAAGTCTCTTTCCTATGGAGTCTTTCAATGCACCAAAAGCAACAGGAGCATGTTCTTTCATTAAATCCATTGCAGATTGGGTAATATTTTCTGTTGTTTCCCTGCCTGCTTTTTCAATTTCCATAGTTATATTCTTTTTAATTTGTTCCAAAACTCTGCTTATATTTTCTAATTTAGCTGGGATTCTCATTTCTTGTAAGTTACCTGTAATTTACCGTCATCAGCACCCGCTCTTATAGCTTTGAAATTGCGAATATTATTGTTTCCCGAGATAGTAAAACTGCCTCCTGCAGCTACATAATGTCCTTCGCTTGAAGTGGGATTTGACCCGTCCATCCAATATCTTATAGCGCCAGCACTTGGATCAAGAGTACAGTATGCAATCTTACAATTTGTAATCTTGCTGCTCGAAAATCCAACTACTGACGAACTTACAGTAATTGTTTCTTTATCATAAGCATCGTATTCTTCTATAGTAACTCCACCAATCATATTATCCTCCTAACTATGCTTTAATATATCCACAGCCTTCTCTATAATTTCTTGTTCTGGAAGGCTTAGTGTGCATTTAAATCCTAAATATCTGTAACAATCAAATGGGTCTTTCACTCTGCACTCTTCCATGTTTGCATAAGCAAGCCTTCTTTTCTTCAAGTTCCAAACCTCTTTTGGGCTTATGCTTATTTTGTAGCAGGGATAACATTCACATTTAGGGCAAAATGCAAAGTGATTTTCAAAATCTCCGCCTAAATTTTCTGGCAAAGTGCCTGAATACATTATAAATTTCGGTGTATCAAAAGCACCCGAAGCATTAGTTATAGCAGATTCAGGCCCGACTACTAAATTTGCATATTTGCACATAAGCATAGATGTTCTCAAGCCCCAAATACCCGCCATGCATTTGACTTTATCTGAGCCAAATAATCTTTTAGTGCTGAAATGAGCATGACCTACCAAGTAATGTTTGCAGTCAGGCACTCTTTTCATAATCTCAGTTATCCATAAAGGAGCACGAACAAGCTGTTTTGCATTGGATGAGCCATACAACTGCCAAATTACAAATTTTGGATTCTCTTTTTTGAAGTCTTGCAATATCTTTTCTTCTTCTTTGGAAAGATATAATTCTGGCCTTCCTTTATCTAACTTATATCCTGCAACTCTCATTGTCTCTTTGTAATAATTCACTCCTTTATTTTTCTTTCTTCTTTCCTCTAAAGAGGGCAAAGGAGCATCTGTGCGAAAGAGATACTTGCTTTCTATTGTATATCTCAAATCTACAATCACATCATATTCTTTGTGCCATTCATTGTAGTAATGCTCAAATTCTTCTTCGCTTAGGTCATCTGGAAATACCCTGATGTTATCCACATAAGGATTGTTCCAAAACACTTGCTGGTTTGATTCCCAGCATGCAACATCTACTTGCTCATATTCATCTTCTTTCATAAGCCTAGGCAAAGGAGAAGTGTAAAGTGCATCTCCTATTGCCTTATAACCTCTAAATATGATTGCTTTGCCTTTGCTCATCTTCTTGCCTTATAGTCCAGTTTGGCTTAGGAGGTTGTTGTTTAGGGATTTTCTCCATTTCACAAAACACCTCTGAATAGTAGCTGCCTACCTCACCCCTGTCTATCTCTGGCCTGTCATGCTTAATCACTTCCAAATCTATAATCTTAAATGTGCCCCAAAACTTAGGATTAGCTACTGGCCCTAAATTTTCTGGTAAAAAATGAAAGAATGACTCAGGTACAAATTGTCTTACATGAGTGGGGTCTGCAATCGCTGCACGACAGAATGCATAAGGAACTCTGATAATTAATCTTCCTCCAATTTTGAGCACTCTGTATATTTCACACATCAATTGTTCATAATTCTTGATATGCTCAAGGACATGATTTGCAACTATGAATGAATAAGTATAATCTTTAAAAGGCAAGGGATTTTCCAAATCTGCAACTACTCCATAAACATCATATTTGGTAGGTGGTATATAATCCTTGTTGTAATCCACATTTACCCATTCACTGCCTGCTCTGGGTGCAAGACCACTTCCTAGATTGAGGCACTTTTCAGGTGCTTTCACGAATTTTGCTATTTTTATAAGCCAAGGCTTAGGATCTTTCACAAATGACTCAAATGGGATCTCTAGATAGGGCACATACTTATTGCTTTCTCTTGCTCCATTTACATGATTTTCCCAAATCTCATGCCATTCTTCTCTTGGTCTAATCCATCTGAATCTAACCTCTTTATCTCCTACTTTATCCATTTCGTCTATGCTGTTAAAGACACCCTCAAAATCTCTCACAATGTGAATTATTCTTATTTCAAATAATCTCATCCAGAATGGCCATGTGTAGCATATTCTTGGGTCTTTGAAGAAATAAAGACCATATTCACTGAACTCATCTTTATGTGACTCAAGAAATTCTTTGAATTCTGGATATTGCTTTTCTACTTCCTCAGCCTTAGGTGCTCCTTTACTAAGGTCTGCAAACACATCTCCTAAAAGAATAGCATTGGCCTCTATTGCTGTTTTCCATTCTCTATGTAAGACTAGGTCATCATATCCCAAGACTGGCACTTTAAGGTGTTCTTTGATTTGTTCAATCAAAAATGTAGTGCCAGAACGAGGACAACCTGTTACAATAAAGAAGGATGGAGATGGATTGATGTATTCAAATTCTGTTGCTAGTGCCATTTAAAGCCAACCTAGCCTTTATTACTAAGCCTCTTTTAGAGCAGCCTAGTACTGCTATTAGAGGCTTCTTTTTGCCAATTAGTCCAGTCTAGGCTGCTCTTTATTATGTCCAAGTATAATCTACCTGTAAAATTGCTATATCACTAGCCTTACCACTTCCAGCATGGTCTATATAAGCAACCATTACTTCACCTTCACTCATTGTAGGAGTAGAAGCTAAAGTCAAAGCTACTGGGACTTTTGCAGAAGCAGTCACAGAAGTTGAACTGAAAGCCTTTGTAGCAAGGTCAGTAGTACCACTGCCATTTGTGCCTAAATTCCTAACTCTTACTGTGAAATAATTATCTGCAGCTCCAGTTACAGCAGAAAGAAAGGTTACATAAGCTGCTTTGACTGTGAGGTCATGAGGTGCTCTGAACATAAGATTGCTGTATTTATCATCTGTTGCAGCTCTGCTTGCTACCTCAAACAATACTGACTGTCTATGAGAGGGCAAATCACCTGCTATAATCTTAGCCATAGCATACCTCCTCTTTAATTCTCAAGTTAAGCACCAATCTCTGTGCCTTGTTTATTAAATAAGCCTATTAGCTCACTACATGCTTATAGAATGGCCTGTAATCAAATACAGCCACGCCCCAAATATGCCTAATCTTGTACACTATCTTATCAGCATAGAATAAACTACCGACTGAAGGCTGATCCTGAATAAATATCTCAGGCTCTTCTTTCCCATCCAAGAAGCCTACAACTATTGTAGGACACATATTAGGATCTGCTACTGCGATCCAATCATTTGCATCTGTCCATCTAGGCACAACAATGTAATCTGTCTTAAATTTCTGAGGTACAATATTTGGAGTGGTTGCAGCCTCTGAAGCAGTACCACCGCTGTAATAAGAAGCTGCACTTACATACACAGGAGAATGGCAAATCTTGAATGCTGTATCCTCAAGATCCACTGGCACAATCAACCATTTTGGATAGAGGTTTAGATATTCTTCGCTGTTTCCATAAGCAGTTTGCTGTGCCATTGCCTTTCTTGTTGCCATAAATGAAGAAGCAGAAAGAGCAGAGCTTCCTAAGTTATTGTGGCTTGAATGGAATAGGGCAACACTATCATATATTGTTGCATTGTCTTTGAGAATGTCATCAAATATAGCATTGTAAAGAGCCTGAGCAGCAGCTCTTGCCAACCTTCTAGGAATCTGCCTAATTGCCATTATGTCATCATTCTTTATCATCTCAATAGTGACCGATTCAAGGCCACCTTTTTTGCTCACAGACAGGGTCACTTCTTCATCTGTTGGGCTAGTTAGCTCTGTGTAAGTTGCACCTTGAGATACAGAAGGAAGCTCACCGTATCCACCCAATCTAATCCAATGCTGGCTTCTAAAGTCAGGTAAAGGCACTATATCAGATACGATTTTCTTCCAGTCATCTAAGCCAGAAACTTGATATTCTTTTATGAGCTTACGCCTCAAGGTATCGCCCAATGCCTCTGCCCAATCTGAAGTAGTTAAGCTCTCTGTAATTCTTTCCTTGCCCCTACCTCTGCACTCTCTTATTAAGCCTGTGACTCTAGTATCACCTGTAAACCTGACATAAGCCTCTTTAATGCTGTGAGCTTTACCTTCAATAACATCCTCAAGCAGTTTCAATGCCTTTTCGCCCTCAGTTTCACCTGCTTCTACCCTGCTTGAAATGCCAGCTTCCTGCATAAACTTAGCTTCTAAGTCCTTCATGTTCTGGATAGCCTTATCAATTTCCTCTACAGAGCTAAATCTCATGCTTCTGATCTGGTTCTTGGAAACATTGGTAAGACCAGATTCCTTAAGAGCTTCTTCTAAGTACTTCTCTAATTTGAGGCGAGTAATTTCATCTTTAAGAGCCTGTAATTCCTGAGACTGTTTCTGTACTTCAGGATAAGGATATTCTTCTTTCTTCTTTTTCTTTGCCTCTTCAAGCTCAGGTTTCATCTCAGGTTTAGGCTCAGCTTGAGGCTCAGGCATAGAAGCCTTCTGAGGTTTAGGATACTCTTCTTCAGGGCTAGGATACTCCTCTTTCTTTTTCCTCTTTTTCTTCTTAGCCTCAACAATCCCATTCAAAAGAGCTTCTGCAAACTGGTCTTTGCCTTCTTTCAAGAATCCAATGCATTGTGAGATAATCTCTTTCAGCTCATCCCTAGACTCCTCAATCTCCTCTTTCTCTAGAGCCTCTGAGAAGATAGCATTGACAACATCATCTGTGATTTCTAGCTCTTGTCCCTCCTTAAGACCACTCTGCAAACCTTTCATCATTAACAACATTCTGCCTTCTACCATATCCAACCCTCCTTTGTTTGATGTCTTTAAATTAGCCTGCTGTTGCAAACTCGCAGCAAGCCTTGACGCAACCATTCTTAAAAATCTGCCCCCTGCTGCTGGGTATGTTACCAAGTCCACACTATCTACTCTGTCAATTGACAAGGCAACCTGATTTTCTTTATCCACTACACCCTCAGCATCTATACTGAATCCCAGCAGCTCTGGCAGTTTTTTGCCTGCATTCTTGAGAGCAGATTTAAGCCAATCTGCAATGACATGAAATCTTGCTACAATGCCCTTTTTGCCGTTAGGGAGTTTCTTTAGCTTTGGATTTGTGAAATAACCGACAAGGTTCTTTGCAAAACCTTGAGGTACTGCCTGTTTGATATTTTCTGGTAGGTGGTCATAGATTTGACCGCTGAATTCAAAGGCATAGCATTTGGCATTTTCAAAGAGAGGGACTGCTTTCTTCAATACTTCTTCTGGATAAAGGATTTGTCCCTGACTGCCTCCTTTGCTTCTGCCTGCTTCTATTAAGACAACATCCCACTCTTCGCCTGTTTTAGAAGACTCTAATAAAGGAAGGAATTTGCCTTGAAAGGTTTCTAAGAAATCGCTTGTACTTAAAACATTCATAGCCCAGCAAGTTGCCTCTTCCACTTACTGGGCCTTTAATCCAATAGATTCTTTGCCCTGAATGCGAGGCAATTCACAAAGTTCTATTTATCTAACATATTTTATATTTTGAAATTTATTTTGTCAAGTCTTCTTGCTTTAAAGGCACATAAATTTCTTTAAGGGATACAAGTTTACCATTCTTAAACTTAAGCTGATAAGTAGTCTTGCAGTATCTACATTTTACCTCAATCATCCCATCCTTTATGCACTGTGCAAACAGAAAGTGTTTGTCCTTTGGACATCTAAATCTGCTAAAATCCATCACTGCCTCTTTATAGGAACAAGATTATCTTTCATCAATCGTAAATGTCCAATTACTGCTGCCAAGTATTCTTCAAAATCAATATTCTGTCCCATTCTAAGATATATTGTAATCAAACCACCTAACACATCGAAATAAAAATCTTGCAACGAATCAGAATTGTATGCAAGACATTGAAATGTATGCATATCTGGATTTCTTACAATCGCTGAGATTTGACATTTCTCTCCACATTGCTGTTTGAGTAATTCAAGAAACTTATCTAGGGTTAGCTTCATCTCAATCTTATTGCCTAAATCAACCTCTTTCATCTCACTCATGTTATTTGCCTATATTCTTACTCTTTTCAAATATCCAAATATCTGTATCTGGACTGCTTCTGTACATAATCCAGATACCTTTTAATTTTTTGCCCTTAAATTGAAACTTCTTAAAGAGAGGAGAGTCTTCAAGCACTAAAACTCTGCCCCAATCCAATGCTCTTATGTACCCTGGCTCATTCTTTTCAAATGTTCCTGGGCCCTTTGTGAATTTAACTGTCTTTTCTTTGCCCACGTTCATCCAATCAATGCCGCCTTCATCTCCTTTGCATTTCTTGAGATATGCAGAAGTAGAGTCAACTTCTAAGGGATTGAGTTCTAAGACTGCGTGGAAGATATAACCTGTTTTCTTTTTGAGGTCGCCATCGATTCGAAGGTCCCAATGTTTGTGGGCGGGGCTGCGACGCTTCACCAACTCAGCAGGTTCGCTCCAGTGAAAGTCAAGTTTAAAGTCTCTTACAATACTCTCCTTCAATACAACTTTCTTTTCTTTGATAGCTTTAACAAGAGCATCCCTTATCTCTATGCGCTTTTGCATATCCTTTTCTTTCCAGTAGTGATATTCAGGTGGGATTTGTTTCTTGATATGGCGAGGGAGGGCGCTGTAGGGATAAGGTGGAATCCATTTCAATTGTACTGCACGCTTTGAAATAACATAGGGTTCTCTTGTGACATAAATAGCTACCCATCCACTTTCCTCCAGCCCCCACCCGCCCTTAGAAACTGGAATAAATCTCTTAGCTTCTAGATACAAGCCTTCTTCTAAAGATTCGCCTTCTTCTAATTCAACCATTTCTGAAAGACGCTCATAATCTTGTGTTCTCAGTGCTTCCTTAAATGATTCTTTCTGCACAAATGGTTTCCTCAAAAGACGAAATACTATATGCCATTTAAAATTGGGAAATGTGAGATAGTATTCATGCATGTAACTTTTCTGGCTGAGCGTCTCAACTACTCCTAAAGGAGTAATGTGAGTAAAGATAGCAGGGCCATAAGCTGTTGCACCAACCGATTTGGGGGGCTGTTCACCCTCAAAAGTGAGCCAGTCTAGGGGCTCTGGTGACTTTTTCCTTACTACAATTGAAATTCTTGCCTTTGCTCCACCTTTTTTTTCACGCCAAGCCCATTCACCTGTGTTCCAATCAATCTTCCAATTAGAAGGATCTCTATCAAACTTTTTGGCATCCTCCAAAGAAAGAGGAGGCACTTTAGGTCTATCTGGCAGTGAATCCAATATAGTCCATCCAATCAATGCACCACTATCTGTCTCATATCTTTGATCTACATGAGTTGAAGGACTATGCTCATATTCAGGATGAGTTTCAAAATATTTCCTTAATTTTGGATATACTCTTCTTTTCCAAGAATCCCAATTTTTTCGCCAATCTTCTTCTGTCCACTCATCAGGCCATTCATCTTCCATTCCAGTCTCTTTGAGTATGTCCTTAAGAGCAAATCTATAATGCCTCTGGTTGCACACTCTATGCTCTTTATCCTCATCGAAATACTGCATATATGGGTCACCCTGCTCCCTTATTTCTGCCTCCTTTACCAAAGGACTCTCTCCCAGCTCCTTTTTCAAATAATCACTCACCCTTCCCTCTGCAAAATCAATCTCAATGCCAGCTTTTTCTAATTCGTCTCTGCTAAATCTTCCTATTTGATTTGTAATGACTTTAGTTGCCTGATGCTGCTTTATTAAATCTGCAATCTCTACACCTGTTCTAAAATTAGACAAATCTACTGCTTCAAAGTGATAAGTAGCAGGTTCAAAGAACACAGCATATTTGGCTGCGCCAAATCTATCGCTTATCTGACTCTCTAAAGTAGGTTCTTCTGTAAGAAAGCAAAGGAGTTCTTTCTTTGACTCTCTGTACTCTACTGTGCCATCAGGTTTAACTATTTTAATCTGCAAAACATGATTTTCTTTCCTTGCTTTTCTTAAAATATCATCTATGCTGTCTGGCTTTGCTCCAGGTACCACTCGCATAAATCTGGGTGCCCAAGCTGTAATCTCTATAGGTTTGCCTTCTATATCTTCATGGATGATATGATTGATTGTCTCACACTCAACCTCAATAACAGCTCCTCTTTTTACATAAGGTGCTGCAAAAGTGCTGCCTATAACTAAGACCTTTTCATAAGGCCCTACTTCTGTCTGGTCTTTCTTTAAGATTTCGTGGCCTTCTGCTAAACAACCCCAGGTCAAATTAAATACGCCGCTGGTTCGTGTTTCGACTGGTTGTACTACTATCCCTCTCACAACCACATTATTATGAAACTTACAGAAAGAGTTACCTTCTGGCTTTCCATCCAAAGGATATACAGCATTGTGTGCAATGGCCACACATCCTTCACTCGATTTCACTCTTCTCATTCGTTCTGTCTCTTTAAGAAGCTCTTTGGGTGTATTGCATGGGATATGAGGTATGATATTGAGTTTCTGCTTTGGGTCTAGGCTGGTCTCCTTTGAATATTTAATGCCAATAGAATTTAATGCCTTCCATCTCTTTTCAAAAGGTTCTTTGTGTAAGTCTTGGCCATTTAGATAGACACAGTCAAAAATATTGGCAATCAAATTCTCATCTTCTATTGCTTTGGAGTGAATTTTAGCAATTGCTGCCTCTCTTGGATGATGCTGTCCATTTTCCCAGAGTTCAATCTCAGCATCCAGAATGACTGATTTAACCTTGAGTTTTTTGATTGCTTCTACAATTGTAGGCAATTGGTCTGTAATGTCATTGCCATCTTCTGAGTAAATGACAACCTTATTTCCATCGTACATTAGGATGGCCCTGAAACCATCCCTCTTGACTGAGTTATATACAGGATAATGCTGAGGCTCAAATAGCTCTACCAATCTTTCAGGCGTATTCCTTTCTCCATGTTTGCCCTGCACTCTTATAGGTTTGAGAGGCATAAAGAAGCGAAGAGGTTTAACTTTATCTTCTTCTAGGGACTGTTGAGCCATTTTTTCAATATCTTTGGATTTGGTGCGAAGGCGTAGCTTTTCTTTAAAATCCACTCCATAAACCTTCTCTTCAAACTCTTCTTCTCCTGTCCTTCTTACTTCTGGATTTTTTCTGGGGACAAGTTTTAAATCGTAGGCAGGAATGGAAGAGTTACCAGTCACACAAAATCTAAAGTTTCTCCTAACAATAACAATACCATTAGGCACTTCAACTGCATATATCATTCCTTCATATGGTACTTCCTTTACATGTCCAAGCTCAAGACAAACACGACATAATTGCCTCATTTTGCTTTTCCACTTAGATTCAAGAGTGAAATTACCAATGTAGATTCTTCTTCGTTTTCCATTTCCTTCCTTATTATAGGAGACTCTAATTCCTAGCTTCAAGCCAATTTCTTGCAGGTCACCAGCTAAGCGTTCAGATACAGTTTTAGCAACATACAGTCCTTTTGCTCTTTTTCTCAAATGTCCATCGCCATAGAAATAACATTCTAAAAATCTTTTCAGTATTTCTGGTTTTTGATTCTTAATTTCATTAGGAATAAACTTATCATAACATTTACCAAATTGTTTAAGATATAAAGCTAACTGTTTCGATTTGCAACAAAATCCAGTAATCTTTTCTGGATTGTCTTGGTTCCCTCTTACTTCTTTAAAGTCAAATGGCAAGCGAGATAGTAATTCCTTTAATTCTTGAAACTTAGGAGAGTCTTCATATTGTGCAATACAGACGGAGTAAACTTGTTTTGGTGTAATGTGAACACTTCCTTCAGATAAATACCATCCCATAAACATAGCAAAATCTTCCATATCAATTGGTACTGGCGGTTCTAACTTCATGTTGTATCCAATACAGGGTGGAATCCAAAATATTGAATCACCATCACCTTTCCATTTGCATCCTAGTTTCAAATAAATTCTTCCTTTCATTTCAAGGAGTTTCTGAGCTTCTATCATCTGCCATTCTTCAGATATGATTCGTTTTTTATTTCTCGTGAAACATGGATAATAGATAACCTTATGTTCTGGAGTGACCAATAAATCTATATTCTTATTCTTGATATGAATCATTTTTCCTTTATAGAAATTAGAGAAATATCTTATTGGTTTCTGAAATTCTAAATAGTCGTCCTTTGATACTGTAGCTACTAAGTCTGATTCCTTTAAGTCTTTGAATAATACCCAACCTCTATCCTTGGTTAAAATCTCAGTTTTATCATCAACACACCAATTTGGGCCTATCAACGAGGGAGGAGGAAAGTCAGCTTTAATTGCCTTACCTAATACTTTCTTTGTTGCATATTGATACGCTCGTTGCAGTTTAAGTAATAAAGAAGTATCCACAGGTATATACCACTTTCCATTTATTTCTTCTGCCTTGCACATCACATCTAAATCTCTAGGCGCATGGTCTTTTGTAAATAAGGTAGAGCCTGTTATGCTTACAAATTCAGGTATCCATGTAAAGGAAGGCAAGTTTGCAACTATATCTTTGCAGATTTGTTCTCCTTTGAATGCTTCTGTAAATCGCTTTGTCTTCAAATCAAATATACTGCCATCTTTGGCAACATATATCCTCATATTAGGAAATTGCTCTGACAATAACTCTAGAATTCTCTCATCACCTAGCTCAAGTCCTTCATTGCCTATATGAGTGAGGATTATTACAGGATTTTTCTCACACTTATCTCTAATCCTTTCTATCTGGTGTATTACACTCTCATGTCCAAAAGGCTCGTCATGCTCTTCTCTCCATCGCCTTAAATCTCTTGTAATGCTACTGCCATCTATAATTACAATGTCTAAATCTGGATAAAAGGAGTCCTCATCATTCTTGTCTCTAAATCCCAAAAAATCAGTCATTACTCCTATGGCAAGATTGTCTGTTTCGATTTTGAAGATATGCATAGGAGCACGAATAGAGTGGTAAACTGGATAGGCAGTGATTTCTATATTGTCGATTTTAAAAGGTTCTCTGGGCCGATAGACTCTAATGTCTTCAGGCAGAGGAAAATCTACTCTTTCTAAAGTTTGCTGAGATACATATAAAGGGCAAGCAAAGTTGACTGTTTCAGGGCATATATGATCGACGTGCCGATGCGAGTTCAATACTACATCCACTCTTTCTTCTATCTCTGCTGGATGCCTTTCTCCATAATCTAACAAGATATTTGTGTCATTTAGAGAAAATAAAATACAGGTATGATATTTATGTCTTTCACTCTCCTCTTCTATATATCCTTTTGTACCATAGAATTTAATAAAATCAGTCTTTGCCTCCTTTGCTGCCATTGTAGGCCAATCAATCTTTGCAGGTTTCTCTTCATCTTCACTCACAAATTCAATATTGTCTGCCTTCACAATAACCTGTATGCCCTTAGGCACTCTCACTCTTCTAGGTACATCAAAAGGTTTGAATTCTTTTATCTCATAAGCATACAGCTTAGGCTCCACTGCATTGTCCCTCGTCATTCTCCACCATTGCCAAGCTTCTGTATCCAAAATGCGATGTTTTTTCTTAAACTCTTCAGAGAAGAATTGCTGTTTAGTTATTTCTTTAGGCTTCTTAAATGAGATAATGCCATAGCAGTATCCATCTTCTATAAGATAATGAGGCTTGGATAAGTCAAACTCCTTTGTTTTCACGAGCAACTTCTTTTCATCAGTCCAGAAAAGCTCACCATGTGGAGGTGTTAAATAAAGTCCATCTAATTTTCTCTCTGCTTCTTCTAAAGAGGTCTTGATTATCTCTTTGCGCTTTTTATCCCATTCAGGTAGTTCTTCTGATTTGGGAGGCTTGGATTTGACATATCCCTTCTCTTCTGCCTTGCGATAGGCTTTCCAGTAGCTTGTGTTGTATCTGGGGTCATTCTTGGAAGGTGGGATTAAAGGAAAATAAACTGAACGCAAGGCATCTATAATCTTGCCTGCATATCTAAGACAGTCTTCTTCTGTCCAATCTCCCCATTTTTTCCCTTTCCAAATTCTAGGCAGACCAGAGTCAAAGATGTAACGAAGGTCTGCATAGAGTTGTTTCCATCTAGTTTGAGGATTCTTAAGGTCGTAATCAATCCCTTCTTTTCTAAACTGCTCTAAATGAAGCTCGCTTAGCCTATCTAAATTATCCTTTTCTTCCATTTAACTCCTCTAACTCCAATCCCATTTGACTAAGCAAGTTTCTTATTATCTTTTTTGCCTCTCTATTTGTAACCAATCCATTTTGCTGTAAGTGCTCTAAAGAAAGAGTTACATTTTTAAGTGCCCTGCTTAATCTCTCTACATCCCTTAGAGATATTTCTGGAAATACAATTTCAAACTTGCGATTTACATTTGCAGGCAGTCTTTTGTGAATAATGGCTTGGTCTATAACAAAGTTAAAGACATACTCAATCATTGCTTTGAAGTATTTCTGTCTGGTAATAAGCATTTTCTCTGTAGGAAATGCCTGCTCATAAGCAACAGCTCTCACACCTTCTGTATCTGCAAAATAGTAAGGAGGAAAACCTGCACCACTTAGGATATGGTTTCTTATAAGCCTGCTCTCTTGGTTTGCATCTCTTGCCTCAAGTTTAGGCGCAACAACATTCCAAGTTACCTTTTCATTGTGAACTCTTACTGTACCTGGAGTAGGTGGAGGCAGATTCTTAAGAAATTGCTCTATCTCATACTTATCTGCTCCCTCTAATGTAACATCCCAGCAGAAGTTATTGATATTCATTTGTCGCTCTAGTCTTGTAAAGAGAAACTGGTCGTAGGCATCTATCCAATCTATTAGAGGCAAGAGGTCACTTGCTCCTCTTGTTGCATTACTTACTTTATTGATTGCGAAGAAGAAACATTCACCTGAGAGATATCCAAAAGTATCGCTATTTGGATTTTCATCTCGCCTTATAATAGACAGCTCTGTCTTTCCATGAATTGGCCTTGCCAAGACTATCTTTTCTAGAATCAAGCAATTGTCCTCATTAGGCACGACTTCTTTTACATCTAAAGGGTCAATAAATCCCAATCTTACATGTCCATTAGAAGGATTTACTGTGACAGGCCAGATACTCTCTCCATATAAACAGAGCTCTAAGATTCTGTCATGCTGTCTTAGAGGCCAATTATTAACATCATCATACCAAAATGCATCCAGTATCTCTTTAACTCTGGCATCCTCTGCATCAAAGTAGATACCCTCACCTACAACAAAATTCTTGATATATTCAATAATTCTCTTTGCAAGAGGATTAGAGTCATACAGCCATTTGGCTATACGACTCATTCTTTCAAAGATTCCAGGCTTAAGTTCTCTAAGAGGAGCTGCACCTGTTAATCTTCTCCACCCAGGCCAATCCTCAGATTTGGTTTCCTCTTGTCCAGGCAAAGAGAGTCTAGTAGAAGTTGCTTCGTAGAAACGTGCAGGTTTTTCAGGAGATTTTTTAATGAAATAAGGCATAATCTCTCCTTACTATTTAACTGTTCATTATCTTCTTCGTTTGGGCTTTACTTCTACTGTGCTGCCTGCCCTGAAGTAATATGCACTTGTAGTATTTTCAGGCACATCTGGAGCTTCGTCACTGTAAAAATAAATTCTTATGCTCGATGTGTTTGGCACTATCTCAAATGCATAAATCTGTGCATCTGAAGGCAGCACATCGCCCATCAATTCTTTAAATTCTTCTTGGCTCACTTCTGAATAAGCCCTCTTCATAATTTGCCTCCTTGTTGCTTATTTATTCCAAAACCACCTTGAGGCCTGCCAAAACAAACCACCTAAAAACCCAAATACTCCAGAAATGAATGTATTAAACCTACTTTTATTTTCTAATTTTTCCAATCGCTTTTCGTGATTGATTCTTGCAGAGTCTAGACCCGTTATCTGCCTCATTGCCTCATCATGCTTATTGAATAAAACTTGGAAATTTCTATCAAAGCGTTGTAAATCCCGCTTGATATACCCGATATGAGTCTCAATTATTTCTCCTAGCATTTCTTTAACTGTCTTCAAAAGCTCATCATTATCCATCTCTATCCTCCAAATGAACTGCGTATATTTCGCCTAAAATAGAATAGAGGCGCTCTTCTTATAACCTTAAATTGCCGCACAGCGGAGGGGAAAACAGAATAGATTGAACCCTCGCTTCGCTCTTGCTCTTGAGTCTTGTTTTCTAGCTCAAAATGAGTAGCAGAGACCATAATTGGAGCAACACGATAATCCGAGACAAATGTAAGCAATGTAGCATCTAGAAAGTCTGGAGAACGGCCCAATCTCTTCTTTAAATGCTTCTTACTTTCTAATTTCTTTTTGCCACTCTTAGCATCCTCTTCAAAATTAGGAGCAGTTATATCCTCAAGCCACATATCTTTAACAACTCTTGCAGAAGGAGACAAACATAAGCCTTTTTCTATTGACTCTCTAAGTCTAAAAGCAGCTTCTGTCCTTAGATTATAAAACTCTTCTTTCTCTTGAGCTTGAGAAGAAAGATATACAGCATTGACCTTGACTTTCTCTGGATCTGCATGCTTTTTCAAATATTCATATATCCCTTTGCCCCATCCAGCATCTATATTTATGACTGTAGGATTATCAGAGCTTTTGTAAATTCTTGCATAATCCAAGGTCTTCCTTCCTATTGCTTCATCTGTAGCACTCAAGACCCATTTAATTGCAACAATAGAAAGTCCTTGCCTCATAACCCAAACAGTCTTATCCCTTCCCAAACCAGAAGGATCAAGACCTATTATTAAAGGCTCACTTGAATTTCTCTCATACTTTCTCTCCACAGTTTGTTTGGCAAGAGAAAAGGGTATAAGTCTCTCTTCTTGTTTGTCTGGGAATCTGCCCAAAACCCTGACTTGATATATTGCACTATCTTCGCCCCATTGTCTTTTTTTCTTTTCGGGCCAGTCCCAAGGCATTAGTTTTGGATAGATATTTTTACCTGCTTTGACATTGGGAGTATCATAAGCAGAGATGTGTATGGTTACCCAATCATCGCTGTGACATGCCTCGCCAAAAGGAGATAGAGGATCGAATGGGTTTCCAAGAGCTACCCAGTGACAGTTAGTAGAAGTCATTAATCCTTCGGCTGCTTCCCAGATATTTTCACTAATCCCACTACTTTCATCAAATTCTATCAAAATATTCTCACTATGCCTCCCTTGAAATGCCTCTTGTGAATTATCCTGAGGTCTTAAACCTATAGCATACCAATCTGGGCCTAAATAAAGACCCATTGATGTAACGTATTTATCTTCTACCAAAGGGACAATAGAATATTTTATCCTTGACTTGATTTCACTCCACAAAGCATCCTTGACTTGCTCTTTGAATGCAGAGGTAGTAATAACCTTGGAAGGATAATATGTAAATAAGAATGCAAGAGCCAGACATGCAGCAGTATGAGTCTTGCTTGCATGATTGCATGCAGGTACAGCTACTCTTTCATTCTCAAATACTGCTCTAATTATTTCTTTTTGCTTATCCCAAAGAGTAACGCCTAGGACTTTTTCTGGGAATACTAAAGGGTCTTTTTGGAAGACTTTACACAATGAAGCAACTAATTGCTTGTTGCCAGAACTTTCAAGTAGCATTAGCTTTTCTTTACAACAAGCCTTTCGCCAGTCTTTAGGTCAATCACGAATTTGTCTTCAAACTCATGCACACTGCGAACATTAGAGCCTGCAACATTTATATGGATTAGTGCGTCACTCAGAGTCTTGATAGGCTTCTTTTTAGGTTTGACAGCTTTAGACTGAGTTTGAGTTTTCAATTCAGTCTTAGATTGAGTGGTCTGGCTTCTGGCTTTGCTTGTTTTGGACTGTCTAACATTCTTTGGCATGTCTTAAATGTAACATAGAAGGCTTGAAAAGTCAAGACTAGCTTACAGAATTGATTTGACTTGACAGGTTAATCTTAATATAGTATCTTACAATTAAGATGGATAACTTCCTCCATTTCTATGCATTTATGGCAAGTCCAGAAATTAGTGACTTAGCTTACAGGCTTTATGAGCTAATGAAAGAATTTAATTACACTCCTTCTCAAATGAAAGGAGCCTTGGATATAGCAATTCAACTTTGGAAGGACGAAAGCAGTAATTTTATATCAAGTGCAAATCAATAAGGAGGCAAAATGAAATTTGATGACCTTAATGAAGCAACAATAGCATTGGAGCAATTGAGAAATAACCCAGAGATAAGGAAACTAGTCAATGAAACATGGCAGTTGCTCAAAGATATTGCTTACACAGTGACAGATTCAATTTTAGATGGTTTGACAAATCTATCTGAGAAAAGAGCCAAGTTGTACAGTGAAATGTTTAAGCACTTAACAAAGCAAGGATTTACAAGACATGAGGCAATAAAGTTGATTTTAAAAGAGGATAAGGCTGGATGCAGAATGGCTGAATCATTTTTGAAGGAAACATTAACTAAGAGCAGAGTGAATATTGCAGAAAGGCAAACAGCAAATCTAGCTAAGGATGTTTCTAAGATATGTGATTTGTTATCTAACCTAAGCGAGGCTACTGCTAAGTTGGCTCAAAAAGTTGCAATGCTCGAGCAAATGATACAAATGGAGACAAAGACAAAGAAGATATTGCAATAATCAGTAGGAGGCTTCAATGAAAAATCAGGATAAACCTTGGATAGAAGTCATGGAAATATGTAGAAATCATAGTAAAGAGGCACTTTGGGCTTATGCCTCAGCTTTGAGAGGACCTGATATTATGGAATCCATCACTATGAATGATAGACGTCTTGAGACAATATTTACATGTCCATTGAGAGTTAGAAATGAAATATTCATAGATGTAAAGGAATATAAGCGCTTATCATTGAAAGACATAGAATCAGTATTCATTTATCTAAGTGACACAAATAATAAATATAAATATTTACATTATTTAGAATATGTTAGGTTTGCATGGAGTTTCTTAAATCCAAAGGTTGCAGATATTCTCAGTGAATTAATGGGAACAATATTAGATGAACAAGAAGACCGAGCAAAAGCACTGGCTTGCAAATATAAGGAATATGTAGATGAATGGTTGAACAGTGAAAGAGTAATCAATCAGGAATATGGAGGAGCAATTGGAGAAGAAAAATAAAGATAAGTCTTGGATAGAAATTTTTGATGAGTGTAAACAAAAAGAGCATGTAGCATTGTATTATTGTGAAGCGTTAAGAAGATTCGATAAATATTTTGGCAAACCAAGCCATATTTCTGCAGCCTTTCAAGTCCCTCTACGAGGTAAAGACCCAATTGAGAATGAACATCGTTGGTACAAATTTCACTATTATCAGAAAGAAGATATCGTGATAGCAGCAATGAATGAAGCAACTCAATGCTGGGATGATTTTTACGAATATGCCTTGTCACTGATGTATTGCTGGAATAATTTCAACATGGAAGTGGAAATAGCAATTAAGAATTTAATTAGAACATGGGAAGGCAATTGCCCCGATAAGACAAAGCGAAATGTTGCAAGAGATTATATTAAGGCAGTCGATATTTGGATGCATTCTACTAAGGTGCTGAAAGAAGAACAAGACCGCATAAACAGAGAAGGCAAGTATTTGAGAGCCTATTACACTGCATTTAAGGAAATATGTGAGTATTATAAAGTTACAGGAATAGAATCACATTTTCAATTTATGCTGTCAGCAGCAAAGAATAAAGATTGTTGGATTCTATGCAAAGATAAAGACCAGATAAACAAGATGGATAGGGAACTCCAACCCAAAGCGATAACATTAGCACAACTTACAAATCTTTTTCCTTTAAGAGAAAACAACAAGCCTTTGATAATCGATCCTGCTGTTTGGTGTGAGTTATTTGAGAACTTAGTGTAATAAGATGGGACTTTCTAATTGGGATACAATAGCTTGGAATGAGAGAGGAGAACCTACTAAAGGCGTCTTAGAGTGTCCTGATGGAGTCAAAGTAGAGATTTATAAGAATTGGGTTAGTATTCAAGATAAGAAAGCATGGAGGCCAGAAGGGCGGTTTATTAAGCCTTATATCATGCATTTTTGGGATGGCTTTGTACAATACAGAAATCTATATTTATTTGGAAAACGCAGTATTCAGGTTTCTGTCTTTCTGGTAGCTATTTATAAGGATTGGTCTAAGAATATTACGAGAGCACTATTTGGCATAGGTTGCTATGGATTTGTAGGTGATAAATGGGTTGGAGTTAAATATAAGACGATTCAATTATTCAGAAAATGGCTTATGACCTTGCCTGAAAATCCTTATTTTCCTTTGGATAAAAATGAAATTCCAGAGTTTAAAGAGTATAAGCGATATAATCAAGGAGATTTGTATCTTGCAAATGAACTTGGACTTGAATGTCCACAAACAGAACCTGAGAAGCCTACGAATCCTATTATATGCACAATGTTAGGAACAGATTGCATAAAGAAGGAGGATTAAAAATGAAAATTGACAATGTATATCGCAAATTAAAAACTAAGCGCAATGTGATTGGTTGCTCCAAGACACTAATGCCAATTCTGGTAGAAGGAAAGCCTATTGCAGAGAAAGGGATTAGAGTCTATGTGAAAAAGAAAGTGCCTGTGGAGTATCTGCATAAGAAGGATATCATTCCTAGAGAAATTGAAGGAATTAGAGTAGATGTTGTAGAGATAGGTGAGGTTAACGCATTAGAGGGAGAGAAAGTAGATAAAACCAAGCCTTTTGAGCCTATACCTTTAGGCACTTCTGTGGGGCACAAAGATATTACCGCAGGTTCTTTAGGGCTACTTTGTGTAAAAGATAGCCAAATGTATGCTTGTTCAAATGCGCACGTACTCACGCCCAATGCGTCTCTAAAGCCCGAAGAAGTGACAGAAAAAAGAATATGCCAGCCAGGCCCATATCACCACAAGCCTTGCAGAGTTTGTGGAGAATATGCTTGGCATAAAAGAGTTGTGCCTATTACAGAGGTTTGTCCAATTTCTAAAGCCATTCTCTTTGTCTTGAATCTTTTTGCCAAACTCTTAGGTAGCTCTACTTATTTCACTGCGCAAGGAGAGCCAGTCAACCATATTGATTTTGCAGTTTATTATCCTACAATTGAGCATGTAGATAGATATGCAGATAATTCTATTCCACCTGACCGTCCAATTATAGGACTTCTTTTTGGTGGCAGTGAGAAAGTAGGAGTCATTTGTAAGGCCAAGTACATTCAGCAAGAGGGTTATTCATTTTTGCATCCCATACATGAAGTTTCTTTGGGAGATAAAGTTGCTGGATGTTCGTTTTGGTGCAATTATACTACAGAAGTAATCGATACATCTGCAAGATTGCAAGTGAATTATAGAGACTTTATTGCTCTGTTTGATGATGTAATTCTTGTGAAGAATGAGGGAGTAATCAAGGGAGGATGGTCAGGTTCTTCTTGGAGATTGGTATAGGATGAGTTTAGTCAAGTCTAGTGGCAACATGTACAGCTGGACAACGCATACATGGAATCCACTTGGTGGAGAATGCATGCATAGATGTAAATATTGCTATGTTAAAAGAAGCCCCAGACTTGCTAGATTGGAGAAATATAAAGGCCCTGCCAGATTGATTGAAAAGGAATTCATAAACCTTAGCAGAGATAAGGTCATATTTGTTTGTAGTTGTACAGATTTATTTGGATGGTGGGTAAATGCTAGATACATTCATTGCATTATAGAGCATTGCAACAAATATCCTGAAAATATTTACTTCTTTCAAACTAAAAATCCCGAGAGATTAAGAAACTGGCTTCTTAAGTTACCTCCTAAAGTAGTTTTAGGCATAACCTTAGAATCAAACAGAAATTATAATATATCCAAAGCACCTTGCCCAGAGGAAAGAGTTGCAACATTCTCAGAGTATAGTGAAGACTTTAAATCTATGGTAAGCATAGAGCCTATTATGGATTTTGATTTGGATAAATTTGTATTGATTCTTGAATATATCAATCCTAGCTTTGTAAGCATTGGTGCTGATTCTAAGAAGTGCAATTTGCCTGAGCCTCCTGGTGAAAAGATTAAAGAGCTAATAGCAGCACTTAAGCAATTCACTAGAGTATATATCAAGCCAAATTTGAATAGATTGTTAAGGAGTAGCAATGGCTAGAAATATGGAACGAACTTGGATAGAATTGTTGAATGCCTGTATGGGTAATAAACTTAAACCTCCAGCAGACTGTGGAAACGATCTACTCTGGGCTTATGTGACTGCTTTGAGAGGACCTGATATTAAAGAAAGTGACATTCACTATATAAAATTTATCTTTACATGTCCTTTGAGAGGGAAAGCTTGTTTGCTTTCCTGTGATGTAAATGAGTATCTATACTTAAAACAACGTGAAATAGAAGAAGGATTTTAGCAATTTCCAAACAACTGGATGATTATCGTCATTATTTATCTCACATTATGTATGCTTGGGAATATTTTTATCCCAAGGTCGCAAATATCATCAGAGTACTCCTAGAGCCACAAGATTGGCAAGAAAATAAAATCAAAGAGCTGGCTGGAGAATATAAGAAATATGTGGATGAATGGCTTGAGAGTAAAGAAATATTTATGAAGGAGTGAATTATGGATATTAGGAAGCTAAAAACATTGGACAATGCTATCGAAATAGATACAATAGAATATCATGAACCTTATTCACGGATTTATACTAGGGCTTCGATTCAATTTGAGGTGTATGAAGAGTATGGAATAAAACCTTGGAATGCATTAACAGAAGAAGCAAAAAAGACTCATTTAGACCAATTAAGGGATTATCTCAAAAATTGTATTCTTGGACTTGTAGCAAAGGAATTAGAAATAAGAGGTCTTAGTCGTTTTAAAATAAAAGGCAAGCCTGTGAAATATGCTCATGTTGGCAAGAAAACATATCTAGCTGTATTAAGTGAGGAACAGTTGATATACTTGAAGGAAAGATATGATTCTGTATTAAGAGATATTAGATAAAGGGGTAAAATGAAAGCAATATTCAAAGCCTTTGATTTGAGTGAAAGTCGTTGGATTGTAGAAGAAAAGGTGAATGAATTCCTTGACAGTATTCAGGGCAAGATTGAATCTGTGCAAATGCAAGTTGTTGTAGGGAATGACAGTCAATATGGAGCATGTCAGCCTTCTTTGTTTATTTTGGTACAGTATAATGGAAGAGAACATCCCGAAAGAACAGATTGGACTGGAGATTTATAAGGTAATAGAAGATGAATAAAGAAATTGCACCAATTAGCAAGCAGTATTCCTTGGACACTAAAGGATTAGATAAATTTAAAGACCTGCCCTGCAGTAAGCAAGTAGAATTAATGAGTTTCTGGGCATATAAAATTGGATTGATGCTAGATGAATTTATACCTTGGTGTGGAGTTTCTAATTTTGAGAGAATTGAAACAGCAATTAGAAATTATATAGAGCTTATAGAGCTTATAGAGCTTAGAAGTAAATGAGGATCATTATTGTCTGCGTAACTTATTTGGCTCTCTTGGTATTTAGTCCCGATATGCCCAAGGATGAGATATGGCGACAAACTTACAAACAATGCTTTCTTGAGTGCATAAGGGAAGGCATATCTAGGCATGCGTGTAATTTATATTGTGTGCACAAGGCAGATAGTGTTATGAAGTCTTTAAGAAAGGAGGAGAGTGATGTTAAAGACCAAAATATGCCCCCAATGTGGCAAGAAAATGATAAAGAGATATGAGAATTATGATTTGCCTTCTTATCCACCTCAATATCCTTGGTATTGGTGGTGCAAATGTGGATATACGGAGCCAGGAGGCATAGATAAAGGCACGACAGCAGAAGAACTCTATGAGAAACTCTGGGAAGAGGCAAATAAACCTAAGCAGGCAGGAATGAAAACTATTTGCTTGGCAATAGTAGGCAAGCACAAGACTGATTTGATAATAGAAAAGGATTGTGAGAAATGGCAAGAATTGCAGAAGTCCTTTCCCGATGGAGAATTTTATTGTATTTATACAGTGCAAGGAGATGTAGGTGATTTGGTAGAGCTTGCCTTGAAGACATACGAGAATCGTGCAGCTATAAATGCAAGGATTAGCAGAGAGGCAGGGATTTTAGGAGTGAGCATGAACAAACAGAAAAAACTTAAATATGCAAGGATTGTATTGAATAGAAATGTATTGGATATAACTAATGTGGATGGAAAACCCACACATCCAGAAAATACTTTATATTTGGGTAAGTCCAAGGATATACAACAGGCAGTGATAGAGTTTATAAACAAATGGTTTGCAAAGCCTGTTGTGATTGAGATATGGAAATATTCTGAGTGGGAGGAAAGGAAATGATAGTACCACCAAGAATTTGGATATCAATTGAAGGAAAGAAGCTAAGAATAATTGAAGATGGAACTATGGAACTTATCTTGGAAAAGGAGAAACACCCTAAGAAACAGTTTGTTGAAATTGAGAAAGTAGAAGGAGATATTGGAGATTTAGTCAACCTAGCAATAGGCACTTATATGGAAAAGACCGCCGAGGAAACAGAGAAGCGTTTGAAACTGAGAGAAAAGTTAACACAGGAGGTTGAAATGAAACTTTATAAGGTAACAGTTAAGGGCAAGAAACAGGCTTATGTGATAGCAAGCAATGCAGAAGAGGCATATCAAATGTTTCGTTCTTTCCTTGATGCAGAGAATTTGATGTTTCAAAGAGACAGAGCTCTAGATAGAGTCGAATTGCTGGCAGAAGAGGATAAATATGCTGAATCTTTGCTGCTTATAAGGAGAGATTAAGGTTTTTAATAAAAAAAGGAGGGCGCAATGAACAAATATAAATTTAAAACTGCAACAACTTCAACAGAAGCAAGTCAGGGATATTATATTTGCAGGCCACCCATTTCAAAGGATTATGATTTGCCTACCAAAGAACAATTGCTTGAAATAGAAGAAGGCGATTTTGTGCAGCTTATCTTTGGTTCGAGTGAGATTGCAGGAGCAGAGGAGCTGTGGTGTAAGGTTGTGAAGTTGGCAGGGAGTTATGCTATGGTGAGTTAGTAAGTGAGCAAAGCAATATTCCTAATTTGAAGAAGGGAAACTTGGTTTCGTTCTATCTTGGAGATGTGGTAAAGATAATGAAGGATTATAGAATGGAGAAGAAATAAGTATGTTATTCTCAGACAGGTTAAGATTGGCGGGTGAATTTGTAGAATGGGCAGAGAAGAATGGAGTACTGCCTTTGCTGGGTAAGGAGCAGAAAGAAATAATAGAGAAGATTGCCTTGCAGGTTATAGGATTTCTTCAAATTAGAGGGCATGTAAGGAAAGCAAATGAACGCAAAGGACAAACTTAAATACTTGATGGGAGCAAAGGCAAGGAGAATGTGGGTTCTGGGAATAAAGAATTGGCATTTGTACTATGGGCCTGAGGATGCAGAGGAGATAGAGAAATGGAGCGAAATAGAGGCAGAAGGGGTATGGGAGGCAATTTGCAGAGAGGTTATATATCACGAAGGCAGAGGTTTAAATTCTTGGACTTGTCCTTGGTGTATCTTTCAAAGTTATTGTAGGTTTTGGTCGGGATGTAAGACATGTGGATATGGGAAAAGACATGGATGCTGTGAGGATTTGAAAAACGGTTGCAGAAGCGATTTCTGTCGAATTGTGCATGGAATAAGGAGAAAATGGGATGTCTATACAGAGGATAAGTTTTGGGATGAGGTATGCTTTCCAAATGAGTGGTATAGGAAGGTTGTGGAGAGGATGGAAAATGAAAGATGAACTCAAAGAATTTGAAGAATTTGAAGAATTTGTAATAAGGAATGTACGAAAGGTATTGAAAGAACACTGCGGGACACAGAATAGATGGTTAATTTGCCGATATAAGAATTAGTCGAGAAGAAATAGGGATAATTCTGAATATTGTGGATGAGCGGGGCAAACAAGTTGATATTGATTTCGAGGTGTTAAGAGAAATAGCTGATCTGATAAAGAAGAACATAAAGGTGTATGTGGAGGTAAGGTAAGGCAAGAAAAATGAAAAAATTTTCGCGGGATACCAGCATAGAGCAGATTCAAATTTTGTTCCGAATCTTTTACTTAGTTTCATGCAACTAACTCAGTTCAATCTAACTAACTTTGCTTACTTATCAATCTTTGCTTGCTTGCCTTTGTTTATGTCAAACTGAGTTTGTTTGCCTAATCATGTTTGTTTACAAAACAATGTTTTATTAGACTAACTAACTTAGCTTGTCTTAACAGGGTCCGATAATGTTATCTTATGTCAAATTCAGGATTAGTCTAAGAATGTTAGGAGTGTCTAAGATTGGTGGCATAAATAATGCCTAGGCCGATAATGGCCTAGGCTTGGAAATTTAGGGCGCATATACTTTGCGCCCATCTTCTAATATGCCCACATAGTGATAAGGATAAGAATCAGTATTACTAGCAAAGAATACAGATAATGAGATTAAACATTGGCCAAACAATTCTTTACATGTCTTAGCTAGAGTATTAGCAAAATCCCTTACCCGTTTTTGATTGGATGAGATTTTAATCCCTTGGTTTGTCTTATAGTCCCATTGATATGCTTTAATATTCATCTTACACCTCCCTTAATTTCATTTTAATCTGTCTAGGCACATATATCTTACCATTAGGTTTAATCCTCACATATCCTATACGTCTTACATATCCATTGCCATTTAAAATCTCAAATACAGGTAAACACATATCATGCCTATCATCGGTACCATAGTCCTTATTACCAGGCGTATCTATAAAGTATCTACCTTTAATCAATCCATTAGAATCATGCAGTTTATAAAGTTTTTCTAAAGCTAAACCCTGTTCTAATGTACAAGACATTCCCATCTTATTTCACCTCCCTTACTGTAATAATTTTCCCTGGACCTTCCCACTTGTATGTATATCCAAAGGGAGGGGCAGGGAGATATTTTTCTATATGTGCTTTAGCTATATATCCTTCATCCCCATCGTCAAAATAAAGATAAACTCCATCAGCCCTCTTCCTAGCACTCTTGACCCATCGTTTGCCATTCCATTTAGCCAAATAGCCAAATAGCCTTGACACACCGCACTAAATAGCGTAACTTAAAATTGACATGCCTAAAGTAATAAGCAAAGCAGATATAAACAAGATAGTTGACAAAGCAATCTCAGAAGCCCTAGAAGAACAAGCAGACAAAGCACTCTGCAAGGCATATTGTGAATACCTGATAAATAAACTTGATAATATAGAAAATCAAAGCATTGAAATGATAAATGAACTTAAACAGCAGGCACTTACAGATAAACAAATAGAGCGGTTTAATTACATGACAGCAATGCAGGTGAATCTTTATAAATGGGTAAAATGCAGGATTTTCCAGGCATATCTTGAAGGAAAAGGTATGAAGTCAAAAGAAATTGAAAGAATGAAAGAAGCTCTAATAAATAGTCATGTTATATTAAACAATTCTAGTCAATTTTAGCCTCTCAAAACTCTCTCCAATTCTAGCTTTTAAACGATTTTGCAATTTAAGGGTGGGGTGATTTGAGGGACAGCATAATTGGTTCACAAGGGCAAGAAACTGGCCTTTAATCATGGTTTAAATGCATGTTATTTTTAAATCAATCCGAAGACCGCTTATACTTGCGCACGTAACGCCAGATAGCAGGTACATTATAAAACCATTCCCTGCTATCCTTATACCTAAACCGATACTTTCTAAAACGAGCATGCAAAAAATGTTCTAATTCATAATCCTTGCCAGGAATTGTAAAGACTACTTGCAATTGACCACCAAACTGAGCTTTTAACTCTCTCAGTCTTATTTTTGAAATTAGAGGCATGTTTTCTGAATCAACCTTGTTAGATTGTCTAAGTTAGTTTATCTAAGAAAGATTGTTAAGTTAAACTAGTCGTTGAGTTGGGTTAATAAAAAATGCTTGACAAAAATCTGAGGGTGTGGTATAAGGGAGGCATGAGGATGAGGGAAGGGAGGACGAGGAAGGCGGCCGAAATGGAGACAAAAAAAAGCTGGTCTCCAAAGAGGCAAGAGTTATTCCCTTCCCTTTTTGTTTTTTTACTATTTGTCTGGTAGCCCAAAGGGCTTTAAACTTATAGGGCCAGATTAAAAAGGGAGGAAAGATGAAAAAAGTAAAAAAAGCTATATGGAAAGTTCAGGGATGTCAAAAGGGCATCCCCGATGCCGAGACTATAGCCAATGCAGTCTCGGCAGTTGTCTGGGGAGTTACTGATTATAGGAAAGTTCCCGAGGTTCTTTATGATGAAGATTTTGATTGTAGTCCCGTAGTTAAGGAAAATGAAAATCTCATCATTTTTAAAACCGTCTCAGGTAGAATTATCCAAATCTCAAAAAGAAAGCCTCAGGTGCGTTTCTTTGCACCCAGAGGCTCTTTCTGTTTATTTCATCAATTGGATAAAATCTTAACTGGGTTAATTCTTAATTCTGAGGTCTCTGAAGTTAAATTTGGAGACTCTGTTGATGAAAGAACTGTTAGAGAACTCTTCTCGATTGCTTTCGGCCCTTATATGACCAATTATAAGGGCCAGCTTTTGGCTGGAAAAGTCTTACAAGAGTGGTTTGATAAGGCCAGCTTGACGGGTTAAAAAAGGAGGCTGGTGGGCCAAAGGCCCTTAAAGGTTCACCGCCAGCACTCCTTCCCCAAGCCAATGCTTAGGCAAGGGAAGGGGAAGGGAGAGAAAAGATGACCTTACAAGAAGTGATTAAAGACCTAAGGGACAGAGGTTACCACGTTGATGTTCATGATTATTGTCCTAATCGTGTGTGGAGTACAAAGGGGTATGAAGATAGTTACAGTTGGTGCGACGGCAATAGTGCAGAAGGTACGATTTATTATGTCTTGACTAAAGATGGCAAGCTACTAGAAGTGCCCTACGACTCTTCTGGTTCAACTGGTTCTGGAGAACAGTGGAATAATGATTATGGCATGACAGTTGCTGAATTCCTAAAAGAAGAAGGTATTAATTACCAAGATGTAGCATACATTATAGAAAAGGAATTCAACTATTGTACTTGGGAAAGACGACCAGATGAGCGGTATCTTGCTTCAATTTATCCAGTCCAGCCTTTAGATATAAAGAAAATCCGTAGACGTATTGAAGATAGATTACGAAAATCTTGCAACAGTGATATCATTGCTACTGCTGTTTTCTTAGGTGTTAAGTTAAGTTAGTTTTGGCAAAGCAATGAGGGCCTTGGGCCCTCACAGCAAGGCCAGTCACGGGTTTAAAACCCGTTGGCTGGCCTTTTTTGTTTTGACAAACAGACTGGTGGGCATAAGCCCTTAAATTCTAAGGCCAGTCTTAAGAGGTGCAAGATGCAGATTAAACTCGGTAACTATGTAAGGGGTTTTAAAGATGTCCCTCAGTTGCCCAAGTCCTCAAATAGCACGAATAGTACAAACGCAAAGGCCTGGGCAAGCATCCCTGTGCGGATGTTTGTTGACAGCACTACAGGAGAGGGACACGGCATACTATTGGTGGCTTTTTCACCTAGACTTGCTTATGTCACCAAAGACTTGGCCAATCAAATCTTGGCCAAGTACTCCAATTTTAAAAGGATTAAATTCCTTCCCCGCCGATTCCTTCCAGCGGCGGTGGAGGAAAAAATCAATGTCCCTATTGAGTGCATTATAGGGACAAGGTAATTCCCAAGCCCAGGGTTTCTTTTGCCCTGGGCTTTAAATTGTC
>Ga0190309_1000013_pt1 | contig 75380 bp, 75 predicted proteins | sample 48700767_MG_FD_161656 | JGI IMG/M metagenome (GOLD analysis project Ga0190309, IMG submission 161656) | Hydrothermal vent sediment bacterial communities from Southern Trench, Guaymas Basin, Mexico - 4870-07-6-7_MG | ecosystem: Environmental > Aquatic > Marine > Hydrothermal vents > Sediment ... | reverse complement strand
GATTCAATACTATCCATTATCCTAATAAGGTTTAACCTACATATGGATCGTAAATTGGACGGTCTCTATGTGAAAGATAAGGTATTAAACTTAAAGAGAATACTGCCAGTGAATAAATGAGAATATGGTAATGGAGGAAAATCATATATTCTTTTCTTATATTAGTTAAATGTAGAGTTTAGATAGGATTATCTATATTATAGTGAAGATTACTGGGGTTTTACCTAGATATTCTGCAGCTGTCATAACATTTTTTCCAAGTCTTTTACCAGTCTCCCATATTATTTTAGTTCTCTCTCTAAATTTCGGTTCTCTGGGTAGATGATGATCATATATTATTGTTTTTCCACGAATATTTTTAACTATATTTAATGCATTTTTTATCGTTCTTTCAAAGTTTATTAGGTTTAATGTATATCCAAGCATATAGGTCATTGGTCCATCCAATATAAGTATATCTGGATTCTCCTTTATAATCCATTCAGCATAGTCTTCTATTATAGGTCCATTTAAATCACTTGTATAGAGAAGCTTATATCCTCTATATTCAACTATAACTGAATATACCCATCCCACACGCGAAAACTCTATTCCATGGAAAAATGGTTTTGAAAATCTTAAAACTGTTTCACCAAATCTAAAAGACCTATTCTCAGCGAAATAAAATTCTATATCATTTGTCTTTAACTCGGGTATACGTCTATATTTAATCCACTTCTCCACACGTTTATAAAACCATTTATAACCCTTCTCTAACAACTCTCTTCTCCTATTATTATATTCTCCAAAATCCTTGCCAGAAGCTATCGGAATATCCTTAAGAGGATCTGGATAATCTTTTCTAACAGAATCCTCCATCAAATCCTCAAGTTTATATCCACATATATTACATATATATTGGAAGAATTTTATAGCCCTATTTCTCTGAGAATCATTGATGTATTCGTTTGGATTCTTGATAAAAACTTTTTTACCTCTATATATTTCTACATCATGCATAAAGTGATCATAATGATAATGTGTAATAACTATTATATCGACATTCCTAGCAAAATTTTTTATGAGGCTTTTACCCTCCTCAACCCATCTTCGTTTTAACTCAAGCGGAGCAGGATAACTTGAATGCATTATAGCTATACCCGGATCTATTAAAATACGGATATCTGAGGTCTGAATAAATGTGCATGAAGATTTTGCTCCAAGAGAGTCGAAGAAAACTGGCTTAAATACGATTTTCAAGCAATCCCCATAGACTTTAGATATTCTTCTGGAGTCATAACATTTGCTAAAACTCTATTCATAAAATGTTTCTTATTATATGTTATAAATGTATCAATATTATATTCCTCAATAAACCATACAGTTATAGCATCGCCTAAACTTAATCCCCGCTCAATATAGTCTAGTATTCTTGATACGAAAACTGACTGTAGTTGCGGATATTTTTTCCAATACAATATTTTAAAATCACCTCTCCTATGTATTATTTTAAATAATTCAGTTGCCTTTACACCTCCTTGAGCAAGAGCCATCAATCCGGTTAATTCGAGAACATTATAGATTGTTAATGCCTTTTCAATATTCGATTCAATAAGTTTACATACAATATTGTATCTCTTATCCCATGTAAAGATAAAATATATTGCAGCCACATCTGTATCTAATGCGATCACAGAGACCTACCTCTAACCTTATCCAAAATCTTAGAAACATCATCTGTTCCAAAAAGTTCTTTAAACCTCTTCCTAGCATTTTCTACATCAATTTTTACACGAAGCTTTAAATTATATTCATGTTTAACCCTACCATTTAGATAATCCTCTATAAATAAAGCTATTTTATCTCCAAATAATTCCTCATCTATTCGTCGAATTAGATCTGCAATAACCTCCGACCTCGAATTATAGTAGCCTAACTCAATCAATCTATCCATCTTCTCAACAACTTTAATTGGCAAACGAACTTGAACCAAAACATTTCTTCCCTTCCTCATAAATATCATTCAATTAATATTACTACATGTATTTAAAATTAATTCAGGAATTTAATTAAATAATGAATAACAATATATTTTTGTTCCACTATAGATGTAATTGTATGATTATCGGTGTTACTGGACCAATAGGTAGCGGTAAAAAACTGGTTGTAAAGTTTTTATCAAAGAAACTTGGATATAAGATTGTCAGACTAAGTGATTTCGTAGAAAGGGAGATTAGAAGAAAGGGATTAGAATTAAGTAGAGAAAATTTTCAGAGAATTGGAAACCTTTTAAGGAAAAAATATCATAATGGCATTTTAGCGGAATTTGCATTAAAGGAATTAAATAAAGATGGGATTATAGATGGTATAAGAAATCCCGGTGAAATAGAATATCTAAGAGAAAAATTAGGTAAAAACTTTATCTTAATAGCAGTTGACGTAAATAAAGATTGGAATAGGAGTAGAACTGAACGTTTTAAAAGAATATTAAAGAGGAAGAGGAAGGGAGATCCGAAGACATGGAGTGAATTTATTAAAATAGATGATATCGAGCTTGGATTTAATTCGCCCAAATACGGACTTAGGATACTTGACTGTATGAAGATGGCAGATATATTTATATTAAATGATTCGACGATAGAGGATTTAAAGAAAAAAGTTGATAAAATAGTCGATAGATTAAAGAGTAATTGTAAATCCACTTCCGGTATTTAAGAAATTCTGACCAAAAATTACTTTAACAGCGTTTCTAAAATCATCTCCAGTACAATGTGTAGGTGCTATATATTTTAAACCCATTTCCTTAAACCTTTTAGCCATTTCCAATCCATTATTATATCCAGATAGATGAAATCCTCCTAAAACACTATAAACCTTATCTGTGTTAAATATTTCCATAGATTTTTTAACCAAATTTAATACACCTGGATGTGAACAGCCTACAAATATTATTAGACCTTTATCAACAATGTTTATGGCTAAGGCATGTTCACTTATAAGTCTACCCATATTTCCTGTAGAATATATGTTTTCATCTATTCTTGTAGGCTTACTGCATATAACTGGTTTTCCACCAAGATTTGATACCTCTCTAACCATAGAGCTATAAGATGGAACGTATATTGGAATATCATTAATATTTAAATATCTTAATACGTTGGGGAGTGCACCACAGTGGTCTCCATGCCAATGACTTATAAATATTATATCTATATCATTTTTCTTTAAGCCAAATCTATTAAAATTATGTCGCCATGCAATATAGTCTCCACCTACATCAAATAATATTCCTTTAGAATTTATTTTGATTAGAATTGATAATCCCCATGATGCAATGTATTTAGGTATATAGCTCCTGTTATCTATAATAAAAAATAACTTTAAGTTATTCATATAATTCACTTCACTTTAACAATATTTTATATTTCACTCAAATATTTTATTATTACTATGTAAAATATTTAGTTTTTTATTAAATATTATGTAATATATTGAATTTATATTCACAATATTTATTATTTTAATTTTACTTAAGGAAAGTTTATATAGCATATTTGAATAGATATTTGGGGGGTTATATGAATATATTTGAGATACTCCTCTCACCTGAATTCATATTTATTCTCTCACTTTTAATTGCATTATCTATATATTATATTGGTAAAAAAATAGCCCCCCCGTTTAAACCGAATAAGGATAAAGTTTCTCCATATGCTTGTGGAGAATATTTTCCGCCTGAAAAGGTCCCGATGAAAATAATTTTCTTTAAATATGCGGTACTCTTCCTTATATTTGATATAGTTGCATTATTAATAGCATTCTCGATGAGAATAGAGTTCTTCCAACCCTATAAAATGATCATCATTGGACTTGTATCCAGCTATATATTAATCGCAGTCTTTACATTATATGTTTTGATGAGGGAGATAAAGTTATGATTACTGAAAGAATTATTAGATGGGCTAGAGGTAGAAGTCCATGGATACTATTTATGAATACAGGTGCGTGTAACGCATGCGATATAGAAGTTGTTGCAGCACTAACACCTAGATTCGACTTAGAAAGATTTGGAGTGCTTTTAAAGGGTAGTCCTAGACATGCAGACATACTTATTGTAACGGGCCCAGTTACTAGACAAGTTAGAGATAGACTTATAAGAATATATAATCAGATGCCTGAGCCAAAGTTTGTTGTTGCCGCAGGTACGTGTGCCGTAAGTGGATCATCCTTCTGGAACTGTTATAATGTATATGAAGGACTAGATAAGGTATTACCTGTAGATGCATATATATCTGGATGCCCTGTTAAACCTGAAGCAGTAATACAGGCTGTAAATATACTTGTCCAGAAAATTATGAAGGGATAGATATGTCTGAACAGGATATTGTAGATAAGATAAAAAATAGATTTGGAGATAAGATTATCAATATAAGCATACCTATGAAGAGGAGAATTATTATAGAGACCTCGCCTGAAAATTATAAAGAAATTATAAAATATATTTTAAATGATTTAAATTTCCAGTTTATTGAAGCAATCAGTGGAACAGATATGAAGGAATATTTTGAAATACTCACCCTAATTGGTTATGGTATATCGGTTGGAGTTAAATGTAGGATTCCTAAAGATAAAGCTGAAATAGATAGTCTATATGATATTTCTCCAGGAGTAGATTTATATGAAAGAGAAATACATGATCTTCTCGGTATAGTTTTTAAAGGCAATCCAAATCTATCTAAGAGAGTTATTCTTCCAGAAGATTGGCCTGATGGAATACATCCCTTAAAAAAGGATTATGAGGTGAAGCATCCAGAACCATTAAGGTGACTTTATGGGATTTATAATACCGATTGGACCACAGCATCCAGTTCATCCAGAACCATTGTTAATGAAATTTAATGTTGAGGGAGAGAAAGTTGTAGGTGTAGATATAAATATAAGCTATACTCATCGTGGAATTGAAAAGGCAATGGAGTATAGAACATATTTACAGGGAATATATCTTGCCGAAAGAATATGCGGTATATGTAATGCCGCACATACAACATGTTATTGTCAGAATATTGAACAATTATTGGGCAAAGAACCTCCACCTAGAGGAAATTATCTGAGGCTGATAAATGAGGAAATGGGTAGAATACATAGCCACCTACTCTGGCTTGGATTAGCTGCACATCAAATAGGATTTGATACATTTTTTATGTATGTTTGGAGAGACCGTGAAAAAGTTTTAGACTTAATCGAATTAATGACTGGAAATAGGGTTATAACCTCATATAATACTATTGGTGGAGTTAGAAGAGACATTACACCTACAATTATAGAAAAAATAAGAAAAAATTTAGATTTTCTTGAGAAAAGAACGAAGTATTATAAGAAGCTTGTAAATGAAGAGCCCACAGTGTTAATGAGGACGCAAAATGTAGGTATACTTAAACCAAGTGAAGCTGTAAATCTATATGCTGTTGGACCAGTTTTAAGAGCTTCTGGAATAAAGCATGATATACGTGCAGATGACCCATATGGAGTACATGACGAAGTCCCATTTAATGTAATAACATATGATACATGTGATGTCTACGCTAGAATATTGGTTAGAATAGATGAAGTACTTGAATCTATAAATATGATTAGATATTGTTTAGACCATCTTCCCTCCGGATCCTTTAAATTGAGAATGCCTATAATTATTAGACCTCCGAAAGGTGAGTCTATAAGTAGAGTCGAAGCCCCTAGAGGTGAATTATTACATTATGTGATATCTGATGGAGGTATAAAGCCATATAGATATAAGGTTCGTACACCTACTCTTGCAAATATTCCGGCAACAGCTAAAATGCTTACATCTAGAGGAGACTATGAAGTATATATTGCAGATATACCTATAATATTTGGATCCATAGATCCATGTATATGCTGTACTGGCAGAGTATTATTTATAGATATTGAGAAGAATAGAAGATGGATTTGGGGTTATGATGAATTGGTAAGATATTCTAATAAGAGGTTTGAGAGACATGATTGAAATACTTTTAAAGTTTATTGAAATTATTGTATTTCCCGGATTCATATTCATAGGATTATTATCACTATTTTATGAATGGATTGATAGAAAGTTTTATGCAAAACTTCAGAATAGGGTTGGACCCTTATATGCTGGTCCTCATGGAATACTTCAACCCCTAGCAGATTTTATAAAACTTTTATCTAAGGAAGATATTGTTCCAGAGGCTGCAGATAAAATATTGTTTACCATGATGCCAATAATATTTTTCTCCTTATCACTTCTTATAACATTAAATCTTCCGATAACAAGTATACATGGAATAATATCGTTTAAAGGAGACCTAATATTTTTAGTTGCAATGCTTACAATTATATCTATAGTTGTCTATGTTTCAGGTGAAGTATCTACAAGTAGATTTGCAACAATAGGAGCGGAAAGAGCTATACTCCAGTTACTTGGATATGAAATACCATTCATGCTCTCATTAATCAGCATAGCTATTTCATCAAACTCGATAACGCTTTCCGAAATAGTTTTAGCTCAAAAAAATATTTGGTACATATTTACACCAAATATAATTGCATTTATAATATTTTTAATTACAGGTCAAGCCGAACTTGAAAGAATTCCATTCGATATACCTGAAGCTGAACAAGAAATAGTTGCTGGATGGATCGTAGAATATTCTGGTAAAAAACTAGCTCTATTTAGGTTTGGAAGAGATATTGAAACATTATTTATAGCTGGATTGGGAGCAACATTATTTCTCGGGGGACCCTTAGGTCCAGTAATACCGGGATTGGAAACACTACTCTATACAATTTACTTTATAATTAAATCGATATTCATATTATTGATTTTAACAACTATTAGAGCCATATTTGCTAGACTTAGAATAGATCAAGTATTATCTATCTCATGGAAATATTTTATACCCTTATCTTTAATTCAATTACTTATAGTTAGGGTGATATATTAATGAAAAAACCTGGAGTAATGGTTGGCGAAGTATATAGAAATTTATTTAGAAAACGGGCTACAATACTTTATCCATTTAAAGAAAAAGATAAAGTCCATTTACCTGATGGATATAGGGGTAGGATAGAGTTCTATAGAGATAAATGTATTGGATGTCAAATATGTTCCAGAGTTTGTCCTGTAAAGGCCATCAATATAATAGAGGATGAGAGGGGAAAGAGACCAGTATTTATGATATATAGATGTATATATTGTGAACAATGCGCTGAAAGCTGTCCTACAAAGGCCATCAAATTAACAAAAGTTTTTGAAAATATAGCTTTTGAAAAAGAAAAACTGTTTGTGAGGTGAATATATGACTACTATATATATCTTCTCGATTCTCGCAATAATTTTCGCAGTAATATGTATAGAAATAAAGGATTTATTAAAAGTAATATTGACATTTATGATATTGAATATTCTTATATCAATAGTTTTCTATCTAATTGGAGCACCATATGTAGCCGTATTTCAACTCTCTGTATATGCTGGAGGTATAACAGTTCTACTTTTAGCCTTTATGCATACAGCAAGAAGAGAAGAGGTGAGGAAAGATTAGACTAGAAGAATTATTGTCGAGAACTTTGTTAATCATCATATTATTATACATATTAATATTTAATCCAGACGTATTTAGAATAACTCTTATAGGATATAGTGCGGAAGAAAAATTTGAGGATAAACCATATTTTCTATGGGTATATCGTGGGATGGATATAATAATACAGGCTTTCATGTTATTTACGGCTGCAATTTCAATTGCAGCACTATTTAGATCTGAGAAGTCGGAAGAGGAGGTGGAGAAAAGTGGTTGAAGAAATATTTCTTGCAAATATAGCTTTAATACTGATTATTATAGGAATATATGGTATTGCAGCTAAAAGAAATTTATTGAAAATAATTATTGGGATGGAGATATTAACAATAGGTGTAAATCTAAATATTTTAGTTATGGGTTTACGTGAAAAAAACGGGGAAATTTATATCGATCCACTTTCACAGTCTATGACTATTATCTCAATTGCAATTGGAGCTTGTGTAGCGGCCATAGCTATAGCCATATTGATAAATGTATATAGACATTATAAATCCCTTGATACAAGTAAATTGAGGCGGTTAAGATGGTAGTCTTATATCCAATTCTATCTCTAGGGTTACTTATAGGTGGAAGCCTAATAGTTCCGTTACTCGGATTTCTAGGCAAAAAAATAGGATTAAAGAAGATTAGAGAAATATATGTATCTATATTATTTTTAGTTTCAACTATATTGTTATTCTATACAGCTTTATATGAAAAACTTCCAACGATATATCGTATAATTCCAATGAATATATATTTCGAATCAAGTCTAATGGTAGATTATTTCAGCATATATATGTCACTTATATTCTGTTTTCTAGGATTAATGGTCTCACTATACTCTATAAAATATATGGAAAGGGAAACAGGACTTGACGAATACTATGTATTATTACTAATACTTGTAGGTGGAATGGTTGGAGTAACTTTTTCAAACGATTTCTTCACATTATATGTTTTCTGGGAACTCATGTGTATAGCATCATACACCTTAGTCTCATTTAGAAAATACCATTGGGAAGCCGTTGAAGCCGGATTAAAATATTTAATTATGAGCACAACCGGCTCACTATTAGCACTCTACAGTATCTCTCTACTCTATGGAATTACAGGAACCCTATGTTTTGATGAACTCTCCAAAATAATCCTATCCTCGGTAGGAACTATTTCCCCGCATACACTATACTTTATAATTGCAATAATGTTATCCGGATTTGGCGTAACTGCAGCTATAGTACCATTCCATACATGGCTTCCAGACGCACATCCAGCTGCACCCAGCTCAATAAGTGCAATGCTATCCGGAGTAGTTATAAAAACAGCAATATATGTTATAACCAGAACATTATTTAAGATATTCCCACCAACAAACTTTGGATATGGTTTAATTCTACTGTTTTTCGGAATAATTACAATGACTATAGCTAATATAGCTGTTATAACTCAGAAGGATATAAAGAGATTTCTAGCATATTCAAGTATAGCAAATATAGGTTATATTATAACTGGGTTAGGTATAGCTACCTATATATTATATAATTATAGTAATATGTCCGGATTCGCTGGATTAGCTCTACTTGGATCGCTTCTACACATACTCAATCATGCTATTGGAAAGGGCTTATTATTCCTTACAGCTGGATCATTTATACATGAATTGAAGACAAGATTAATAGATAAACTTGAGGGAATTGGATTAAAAATGCCCTTTTCATCAACTTCTTTCTCTATAGGATTATTAAATCTGGCTGGAATACCTCCTTTAAGCGGTTTTTGGAGCAAATTCTTTATAATATCTGCCGGCCTTAGTGTCAGAGATAATATTCTGTTTATAACTACAGTAATATTTATTGTAAATAGCATTGTGGCTGCAGGCTATTATTCATGGCTTTTAGAGCGAATTATATTTAAAAAATCTTCATCAAATAATAAAAAGATAAAAGACGTATCCATATATATGATTTTACCCGAGGTTATATTGGCCTTACTATGTATACTTATAACTATATTTTTACATCCAGTTTTAGCCTTTATAAATAAATCTATAAATATTCTTCTAGGTGTATAGTATGGAGTATTGGGAAATATGTGGATGGTTTAGCTGGATAACACCAATCATTGGAGCAATGCTTACACCACTGTTATCAAAAATAGGTTCAAAAATTAGAGATTATGGATCAATATTTTTTTCATTTCTGGCAATGATATTTACAGTCTCATTACTACCACTATTATTTCAAGAAAATATTTCATGGCCTCTACACTCTACATATAGTTGGATACCTCCATTACAACCGTTTAGATCCGGTATAAATATAGGAATAATGATAGATCCATTAAGCATCATTGTTGCAAATGTTGTGTCTATTATATCATTCCTAATAGCCATATATTCTCTCGGATATATGCATGGAGATCCTAGTCTAACAAGATACTGGTTTTTCATAGACTTCTTTATAGGAAATATGTTACTACTAGTCTTGTCAGATAATTTAATTCAAATGCTCTTTGGATGGGAGGGAGTAGGATTATGTAGCTATGCATTGATAGGATTCTGGTACAGAGATTCAAGGAAAGATTGGTTGAAATGTTGGGTAGGTGAAGGAGATGAAGCATATCCACCATCACATTGTGGACTAAAAGCATTCATAGTAACTCGTCTAGGAGATGTAATAATGTTAATAGGAGCATTCATAATATTATCATTAACTGGGACATTAAATTTCATAGAACTCTCCCATATAAATTTAGACCCCAGCCAGGGGTGGCTTATACTTATAGCACTAATATTGTTGTTTTTTGGTCCAATAGGAAAATCGGCTCAGCTACCATTAATGGAATGGATTCCGGATGCAATGGCTGGTCCAACAACTGTAAGCGCATTAATACATGCGGCCACAATGGTTAAGGCTGGAGTATATTTGACTGCAAGACTCTTTCCGATAATATTCTATTGGTCTATAAATATACCCCAATTATCTTCGTTCTTTATATTTGTAATGTGGATTGGTGTTTTGACAGCATTCATCGCTGCACTACAGGCGATCGTCTCAACCGAACTTAAAAAAGTTTTAGCATACTCTACTATAAGCCAATTAGGGTATATGATGATGGCACTGGGAGCCGGAGGAATCTCAGACGCATATATTATTGGATATACTGGTGGAGTATTTCATTTAATTAGCCATGCCATGTTTAAGGCCTCACTATTTTTAGCCGCAGGATCAGTGTTACATTCAGTTGGATCGAGATTTCTAAGACATTTTGGTGGACTAAGAAAAGATATGCCATATACCTTTACATTAATGAGTATAGCTGCATTATCTTTAATGGGTGCCCCATTTATTACAATAGGTTTTTGGAGTAAAGATATGACTATTGAATCGACCCTGATATCTGGACAATATATTGCATTTGGGCTGGGAATTTTAACGGCATTTTTAACAGCATTTTATACTACTCGTATGATTAGTCTAACATTTCTCGGAAAGAAAGGTGAGTTTATTAAAGAAAAAGAGAAAAAGGGTCATAGAATTCATGAATCTCCCATGGTTATGATTATACCCATAGCAATACTTGTCTTAGGTACAGTTATATTTGGAATCACCGGATTTTATTTAAAAGATCTATTAGAACATATATTTCACGTATGTCTATCACAATATATACCAGTGTATGGTAAAGGTAGTCTTGAAGAAAATGCTATGCTTACTATGCTTTTATCCATAATAGTATTCTTCTTAGGAATAAGTCTAGGATATATAGTATATGTTTCCAAAAATATTTCTTCAGAAATTGTTAGTAAAAGCCCTCTCTTAACAAAAACATATAACTTTATTTTACATAGAATGTATTTAAATCGCTTATATTATATTGTAGCCAATGGAGTAATTATTGGTGCAGGAAAAATATTACATTTTCTTGAGATTGGAATAATAGATAAAGCCAATTATCTTACTGCTGAAATATTTGTATATCTAAGTAGGGTTATCAGATACCTACACACGGGTATGTTAAACTATAATATTATTGGCATGCTATTAGGTATTCTCGTATTAATAGCCTTACTGCTTAGTTTGGGTGGTTAAAATGTATGACAATGCCTATCTTTTACTTCAAACAATATTTATACCAATATTTTTCTCAATAATTATATTACTCCTAGGAAAGAAATTAAGAGAGAAAAATGGATTTCTAACATTTATACCATTACTCTATATTACAATAATATTATTATACATTAATGTCCACCTATCTTCATGGAATAAACTAATTGCAGAGTATTATTGGATACCGTCTTTAGGGAATTTTATATTACTCGCCGATGGATTGAGTGCGCCGATAGCATTAGTCATAGCATTTCTAGGTACAATAATATCATTATATTCTATATATTATATGAAAAATGCAGAGAGACTTGAACTATATTTCTTCTTATATTTACTCTATGTGTCCGGTATGATTGGAACAGTTCTATCCATCAATTTAGCAGCCTTTTTCATATTTTTTGAATTCATGCTAATACCGTCATGGATACTCGTAGGAGTATGGGGTACAGGTAAAAAAGAAATAATAGCCTTTAAATACTTTTTATATACAGAAATAGGTGCACTTTCACTGTTAATGGGTATAGGGTTAATATACTCCCAAATAGGAAGCTTAAATATATTTGAAATAGCCAGGCTATCTTCAGGCATGGATATCTCTATGATCCTACTTATACTAATACTAATACTTATAGGATTCTTTATAAAAATGGCTATAGTACCTCTTCATAGCTGGCTTCCAGACGCACATGCCGAAGCTCCAACGCCTATAAGTGCATTACTATCCCCAGCAATGATAGGTATAGGTGGATATGCATCTATACGTATAATATATTCAGCATTTCCACAAGTGCTTCACATATATGAATTTACTATCAGTCTATCTATTCTAGCTCTTATAACAATGATTTATGGTGGACTTATGGCAATAGCTCAAAACGATATAAAGAGATTTCTAGCATATTCAAGTATAAGTCAAATGGGATATATGTTGTTTGGAATATCTTCTCTATCAAATACAGGTATTGTAGGCTCGCTTCTACTATATATTAGTCATGGGTTAGCTAAAGCTGTTTTATTCATGATTACAGGTATAATTATGCATGAAATCCATACTAGAAAAATTTCAGATCTAAGTGGGTTAGCATCAATATTCCCATTGACAACCATCACAGCTTTAGTCAGCTTATTAAGTCTAGCTGGAGTTCCACCTATGATAGGATTCTGGGGAGAAATATTCATATTTGCTGGATCCATGTATTCTGCATTTAGTAGTAGTATCGATATAATAAGGATTATTATAACGTCTATTGGAATCGTATCTTCTGTATTAACAGCCGGATATGGGTTGTGGATGGTAAAAAGAGCTTTCTATGGAGAACCAAATAAACTGGTAGAAAAAGCTAAGGAACCAGTGTTCCAGGCTATACTCTTGCTGGTATTAACGCTATTTGTGGTTTTGATAGGGCTTTATCCAACACCAATAATAGTAAACTTCTTTAAATCTATGCAAATATTACCTTGACTTAATATATAAAAGTAATGGAAGCCTCTCATCAATGAAGTATTTAAATCGTGTACTAAGGGTATTAACAAAATATTCTTTCTCATCACTGCTTCGAACGACTACACCATACTCTCCTTCTGGAAGATCTGGAGACAGCGTTACATTTAAATTTCTTCCTTTCTCTTTGAAAAATTTTAACAGATCTTTTAGTAGAATTCTTATATTTTCCTCGTCTCTCTTATTAAAAACAATTATCAAATCGTTTTTCTCAATATTTTCTATAGCCTCCTTTAATAGATTTTTCAACCCTCTATAATAATTATCACTTCTTGTTTCAGCCTCTCTTGTAATAGATCTTCTAATATCTTCTACGAGTTCCATAATCATTTTATACTTTTCTATTAAATATTTTCTCCTATATTCTAATCTCTTATATGCAATTTTCTTTAAAACATCTATTCTAAACCTTCTTCTGGCTTCATCTTCCCTTCTCTTTTTCTCCTCTAAAGCCCTTTTTTCAGCCTCCTCTAATATTTTTTTAGCCTGCTCTTTAGCTTCATTCAATATTTTTTTAACTTCCTCCTCTGCAGCCTCCTCTATCTCCCTTATCAATGCATTAAGTATCTCTTTTTCCTCAATACTCATATCTCTACACCTAGAGTTCGCATTAAAATATCTCTACGAATATTTTCCCTATTTTCATCAATAACCTTACTAAATTCTTCAAGTCTTTTCAATAAATCCTTCCTAAAGTTTTCAAGTTCTTCGTACGGTGTTTTTTCAACCTCCTCTCTAATTTTCTCCTCGTCTATAGTTGATTTCATTTTAACTATTTTTTCAGCCTCCTCTTGGGCTTTTCTAATAATTTCCTCTGCTCTTTTTTTAGCATCTTCAACTTTTTCCTCAGCATCACGTTCGGCTATCAAAAGTCTTGTAAAATCTATTTCGACCATTTAAGCTTCACCCCGATTGCAAGCGAAATTCGTTCATGAAGTTCTTTAAGTCTATCTGTCTCGGGTTTCTTAAAATTGGGTACAACTATTAGTAAGGGTGGCCTAGACATAGTGGATAAAATATTTTCTAAATCATTTGAAACAACTTTATATAATTCTTCCTCTATAATTACAGCCCTGGAATCAAGTATCGTACTATATATTTGAGCCAATTCATCCTTATTCTCTATGTCTTTGACTAATAGTACTCTTGCACCTAGAATTTTAAGAGACTCGATAGATATATCGCTTCCTATGGCTACAATAGTCAATTTCTCACCAACCTTATTTAATAACAATATATTTATAAAGCTAACTTAATTCTAATAAACGTTAATACTTAAATCATATTATATAAGTGAGGTTTAACGTAATGCTGCTTAGACCAGAGAAAATGCTGCGATTCAAAATAATTGTACCCTCAGAATATGAATATGAATTACTCGATAGTCTAGCCAGTTTAGGAGCAATACATTTAAAACCACTATCTCAGGGATTGAGGACACAGTTACCTCTACTATTACAACTAGTATATGAGAATAGAATTAGCTTAGATGAAATAAATATTAGAGACGCGTATAACCTTGTTACCCGTGTTACACGTAAGGATGATGTTCTAAGAATAGAGATGGAGAAAATATATGAAGAATATAGTGAAACTAACTATTATATGGAGATAGTTGAAAAGCTTCTAAATTTAAACCTCTCTCCGATGATTTTCAGGACAAAATCAAAGAAATTTGAGTTTAAATGGTATTATGTTGATAAAAGATATTTGGAAAAACTGGTTGCAGAACTTAGACGGAACGATGTATCAACTAAGATAATGAGACTTTCAAATGGAGATATAATTTTAATACTGATCTATAGCATAGATATTGGTGAAAAGATATCTAATATTATTGAAAAATATGAGTTAAAGGATGTTGAACTACCTGACTGGATGTATACTACTACAGATTTCATTTTCCCAAGCATTAATAGGAAGACACGTGAACTTAAGAGAAAAACGTATGAAATTCTCTCTGAGTTAGCAAATTTACTCTTATCTGCATATGAATATGAATATACATCTAGACTACAGTTATTGGAATCATCTTTAAATGCATGTGAAAACTTATGTAGGGCTATTCCACTGGCAGAAGAAATACTGTACAATGCATTTTTAATTAAAGTTTCTAGAAAAATTTTAGAGGAAAGAGACATCTCCTTTCTAGAAAAAATGAATCTAAAAAAGAAAATTTTGAATCTATATAGAGAATTATTGGAAAAAGATACTGTGAATGAGGAATTTTATAATAGTATAAAAGGTATATGTAAAATTAATCAAGATATTTGTAGAGAAATATATAATGAAATAGAGAATATTGAGAAATATGAGGCATTAAAAAAGGTTTTTAGTAAATATTTTGTGAAAATAAAGGATTTACAAATATTACGTAGAAAAATTGGAAATATTGAGATTTCAATATTTTTTGGTGAAAGAGGACGTATAGATTATATCGAAAGGAAGATGGTGGAAAGAAAAGCTATAATGGAGAAAATATTCCTTGAAGAAAATAAGGTTGCATTAATTATAGCTCATGAAATATTTTACAGAGATGAGATAGAAAGAATATTAAATAAATATAATATGAAAAAAATAATTATTCCTCAGTACGCCTATACAAGTATAGATGCAGCTATAAGAGAATTTGATAGAGAGATAAAGAATAGAGTGGAGAAGATAAAGCTTCTATCATTGATGATTTTAATAGAATTTCAATTAAAAAAGAAGAAGAGGAGAATAATAAAAGACGTTGAGTATATCGAATTATCTCAAGAATTAGAAATACTTAAAACGATGAAAATAGAAGCGAAAAAAATACCTCCACGAGAAAGATTTGAAATACTTAGAAATATTTTAAAAGATAGCGAAGATATTTTAAAGATACTGGAAAATACCTATAATATTTTAAAAAATATTGGAAAAGAACCCAGTCTACATAAAATATATGTTGACGAAGAACATTTTATCAAAGTTGTAAGAGACTTCATCAGAGTTTCAAAGGAAATACTGCCATTAAAACCATTTATAGAATATTCTTTAAAAGCTCAAAGCCTAATTTATGAACTCACATTATTTAGAAAGAAAAGAGTATGTATAGCCGATGGATGGATACCTGAGAGATATGCTGGATACCTGGAGAAAACACTTATATCAAACATACCTAGAATAATTTACTTTAAAACCAGAAATATTATTGTAGGTGAAGAAGCTCCGACAAGTCTTAAACATAGAGGTATCTTAAAATACTTTACTCCAATCACGTTGATGAGAGGTGTTCCAAGCTACTGGGAAATAGATCCGACACGTATTTTCACAATATTATTCTTAATAATGTATGGAATAATGTTTGGCGATATTGGTCTCGGTCTAATTATTTCATTATTTGGATTTTGGCTATATAAATCTAGGAGAAGTATTTTAGGTATAAGTGGAGAGAGTTTAGAAAAATTGGGGGTACTTTCTCTATTCGCAGGAATATCATCAATGATATTTGGAGCACTTTATGGTATAGTGTTTTTAAAGGATATTATGCCTTTTAGATTTATAAGCCCTATACATGACATTTATACAACAATGGGTTTAGCTTTACTATTTGGTGTAATCCAGCTATTAATGGGAATGACTATAAATGTGATAAACTCTATTATAGAGAAAAATTATTTTAAAGCAATATTTAAAGGAACGGGAATAGTGGGTATAATCTACTATATTACTGGAGTATATTTAGCCTACTTAATAATTAAATCAAATTATAATTTAGGAATACTAATCTCGCCGCCAGCATTAAACTATACTTTAATATTAATTAGTATGCTTTTAATCATACTCCTATCCTCACTATACAAATTCTATAAAGAAGAAGAAAAGGAGAATCTGATAGAGGGAGTTATAGAAATTCTTGAGATGATGATAGCTTATCCTGCTAATTCCTTATCATATATAAGGTTGGCAGCATTTGCAATAGCACATGAGGCCTTTGGAATGTTGGCAGAAGAATTAGCCTTAATGATAAACCCGTTGATAAGCTACGTGTTCACAAATTTCTTAGTTTTAATAATAGAAGGATTTGCAGTAGGTATACAAGCATTAAGACTTACATATTATGAATTTTCGACAAAATTCTTCAGGGGTGGTGGTGAAGTATTTAAACCACTTTCAACTTCTATAGAATTGGAAATGAGAGTAAAGTAATATTTATTAATTATGTAAATATAAATAAAGTTAAGGTGTTTAAATGAAAATAAAGTATATACATATCTTCATAATAATGACAATAATCAATATAATTGGAGGTGTAGCACTTCTCGCTGTAACTATCCAAAATTCTAAGACAACGGGAAATGAAGAAAAAAATAATCTTTATGCAAACTTTACCGATATAGGTCTTGTAGCTGTAGGTGCCGCAATAGCTGTAGCCGGATCATGTATAGGGGCTGGTATTGCATTAAGTGCGGTGGCCTCCGCTGGATTCGCTGCATCCGTAGAAAGGCCTGAGCTAAAGTCATACATGCTTATGTTCGGAGGCCTTGCAGAAGGTATAGCTATATATGGATTATTGATTGCTATACTGATTATTGGAAAAATTTAGAATAAATACTTTAATGTACTCTCTATTACTTCGTCTCTCAACCCCATTTTTCTGCCCAAAGCTATTCTTTCCAAATTCTTCATTTCATGATATAATAGTAGCAAATAGCAGTATACTATATAGAAATTGTTTCTATATTCAAATGACCATCTTTTTATCTTCCTATAATATAATGTTTGTACAAGATTCATAAGTCCCGAAAAATCTTTATTCTCCAAATATTTGTTAAATTCATCCATCTTTAATTCAAGTATGATAAACCCTCTTTCAATCAAAACACAGTTATCCGGGTTTATAATGAAAAATATATCTTCTGTTTTTTCCTTACCTAATATTACTGACCAATACGTATATGCTAAAATTTTTTCAAGCTGAATCGCCCAGAAAACTATTTTATCTCTTTTTTTAACAGATTCTGCAAAATATTCATAGTATTTTATATCTAAACATAATTCTTCTTCTGTTAACAGTACTCGCCCTCTCTTCCTCTCAATATATTCTATATATTCCTTTATGGATAGGGGGGTCGTTGACAAAATTTTAAGAAATTCCTCTCTATCCTTTATTGAATATAGTTTTTCTTTATCTATAAAATAATGATAAGGATAATAGTATTCTGGTCTTCCGATACCTTTCAGATACCTAAGTTTGGCTTTTATGTTCTCCACTTCAAATCTCTCTAAAAAAGCTCTGAAAAAATTAGAATATTCTTGTGCAATCTCTTCTAAAAACAATATTTTTTCTATAATTTTATTTGAAACATCATTTACTATTTCCTGTATACTATTTTCCTTTATCGAAACATCGTATCCTATATCGTCTAGATCCATATCTCCCCTTACTAGTTTAAGGTAATCCTCTCTTTTTAAGAGATGTTGTTTTAATCCATGAACTCTAACTATTAAATACGTCTTCATATACTTTTCCTCTCACGTATATTTTTAAGCTTTACAAATTCGTCCATAGACTGCTCCTCTATCCTTTCTTCAATATATCTGACCATCTCCCTATACTTAGGTATAACCGATCTATCTAGGCTATTTACAACCCTATTTATATATGCGAGTTGTTCACTGAGTTTCTCTATGGCAACCTCTATATTTGATAATTCAAGTAGAATTCTAGTAATTTTCCATAAGTCTTGAAACACTCTAAGAAACTCTGGATCATATAATTGAGATAAATCTGGTTCTTCATATATTCTTGCTTGTGGAACTATAACACCCTGTATGCTTGTAGGTAATATTTCTATTTGAGGTGGTTTTACTAGACTTAACATCGATTCAAACTCAACCTCTCCCCTTAATAATCTTAGTCTAGACACTCTCTCCAATGCCTTAATATATTCATGTTCAATAGACGCTCGTTCTTTAAGCTTACTGGATAACAGAAATATTTCCTTTATTAATTGTTCTCTCCTCATTTCTAATACATTTTTACCTCTCTCGATCGTTTCCAGCATATTTTTTAAACGTATAAGAGTTCCTCTAGACACTGGTAAAAATTTTATTGATGTAAGGCTCATTTAGATCTCCTACGTCTTGGATAATATTTTTCGATGATTTTTCTAGGTATCCTTATAAGCTCCTCCTCAGGAAGTATTGATAATACATTCCATCCAATTTCAAGTGTTTCTTCGATAGATCTATTTTCATAAAATCCTTGTTTTATAAATTTCTCTTCAAATTCATTTGCAAATCTAAGATATCTCTTCATAGAAGAACTTAATCCAACCTCTCCTATAATTTTAGCTAAATCTCTGGCCCTTACACCTCTTGCATATGCATCATATAGTTGGTCGGCTAAAGCCTTATGATCCTCCCTAGTTTTTTCGGAACCTATTCCGGACTTCATAAGCCTACTTAAACTTGGTAAAACATTTATTGGCGGATATATACCCCTCGAATATAATTCTTGGCTTAAAAAGATCTGCCCCTCAGTAATATATCCAGTTAAATCTGGTATCGGATGCCTTAAATCTCCTCCAGGCATAGTTAATAGCGGCAAAAATGTTATACTACCCTTCTTACCCTTAATTATACCTGCTCTCTCATAGATAGATGCTAGATCAGAATACATGTATCCGGGGTAACCCATTCTACCGGGAATCTCGCCTCTGGCAACACTTATTTCTCTTAATGCTTCAGAATAATTAGTCATATTTGTAATCACAACTAGTACATGATAACCTAGGTCAAATGCAAGATATTCTGCTATAGTTAATACAATTCTAGGAGTCATTATTCTTTCAACTGGGGGATCCTCGGCTAAATTTAATACAGCTACAAGTTTTTCTATCGCTCCTGTTTCTCTAAACTCTTTCATAAAGAACTCTGCTTCAGTGCTTCTAAGTCCTATACCTCCAAAGACAACTATAAATTCTTCCTCTTTTTCCCTTATAGTTGCTTGACGAACTATTTGAGCAGCCAGCATATTGTGAGGAAGACCGGATACGCTAAATATTGGAAGCTTTTGCCCCCTCACTAGACTCAGTAACCCATCTATTGCTGATATTCCTGTCTGAATAAATTGGCTTGGATATTCTCTTGCCACTGGATTTATTGGTTTACCTGTAATTTCTCTTTTTTCTCCAGATATTATTGGAGGCAAATTATCTATAGGCTCAAATCTACCGTTAAATATTCTTCCGATAACTTCCTCTGACAAAGGTATCTGAAATGTGGTTCCAATAAAATGTATGAATAAATCGGTCTGCAAACCCTCTTCTTTACCAAGAATTTGAACCACAGCATATTTACTAGAAGTTTCCAATACTCTTCCAATCTTCCTCTTTCCATCACTTCCTATAACCTCCACCATTTCATTAAACCCTGCCTCTCCTATACCTTCAACTATAACTAGGGAACCCTTTATCTCCTTTACCCCCCTATAGATTTTACCATATATTAATGGAAAATTATCAGACATATATTTCACCTAAAGCCTTATACGATATTTTTTAGCAAGATTTTCAAGCGATTCCATAACTTTATCATAAAGCTCTTTTACAGCAACCACCCCTCTTTCATCCTCTTTAACTTGTATCATTTTATATATTTCGGGTAGTTTAGATATTTCATCGATTGGAACCTGTCTTTGAATTAATACATATGCTTTATCAAAGAAATCTATGATCATTTTTAATATAAGATATTGTTTCTCTGGCTTACAGAATATATCTTCACCTTCCATTGCAACTTGACGTAGAAATCCCTCCTTCAATATATGAGATACAAGTAAAAATAATCTCTGATCATCCGGTAATGCGCTTTCACCGACAACAGATGCTATAGACTCTATTTCAGAAGCAGTGGTTAAAAGTCTTAGAGCTCTTCCCCTATATTTACCAAAATCTTTCGCTACATTTTTTTCCCACCATGACTCAACTATCTCCGCATACTGACTAAAACTTTTAAGCCAATTTATAGCTGGAAAATGTCTTCTATATGCTAGGTCTGTATCTAGAGCCCACATTGTTCCAACAAATCTTAGAGTATGAATTGTTACGGGTTCGTTGAAATCTCCTCCTGGAGGAGACACTGCACCTAAAATTGTTACCGATCCCTCTCTTTCAGGTCTTCCTAGAGAAATAACCCTACCAGCTCTTTCATAAAATTCTGCAAGTCTATCCGGTAAATAGGCTGGATAGCCTCTTTCAACAGGCATTTCACCGAGTCTTCCAGAAATTTCTCTTAATGCTTCGGCCCATCGAGAAGTAGAGTCGGCTATTAAAGTTACATGATACCCCATATCTCTATAGTATTCAGCCATAGTTACTCCCATATATATGCTTGCCTCTCTAGCCGAAACAGGCATATTTGATGTATTTGCAATAATTATACTTCTCTCTATAATTGGTCTACCACTTTTTGGATCAACTAGTCTTGGAAATTCCTTTAACATTTCTGCAATCTCATTTCCTCTCTCCCCACATCCAATATATATTACTATTTCTGAATCACTGTACATTGAAATTTTATGTAATGTAACTGTCTTGCCTGTTCCGAATCCTCCAGGTATACAGCCAGCACCACCTTTAGCTATTGGAAAAAATGTATCTATAACTCTAAGTCCAGTTAATAATGGAACTTCACTTGAAAGTCTTTCTTTATAAGGTCTAGGTGTACGTATCGGCCATTCATGAAACATCTTTACCTCTTTACTTCTACCATTAGAATCAACAATATATCCTACTGGTTCAGTTATACGATACTCTCCTTCATATATCTCGGTAATTTTCCCTCTCATATTATTGGGGATCATAATTTTATGTCTTATAAGTGGTGTCTCCTCAACTTCTCCTATAATATCTCCAGGATAAACTTTATCTCCACTCTTCACATAAGGTTTAAAATACCATCTTTTATCTCTGGGTAAAACATTTACTCTAATACCCCTTTCTATAAATGGTCCAGATATCTTTAAAACTTTTTCTAGAGGTCTTTGAATACCATCAAATATACTTGTAATTAATCCTGGACCAAGTTCTGCGGCAAGTATTTTACCTGTAGCATAGACAGGTTCCCCAGGCCTTATACCATCAGTAGACTCATATACTTGTACTGTAAAATCCTCTTCAGACACTCTAACCACTTCTCCTATGAGTTTTTCAACACCGACTTCTACAACCTCTCCGATACGTATATCAGGTATACCTTTTACAATAACTACTGCTCCACTAACTTTTTCGATTCTCCCCACTCGATTAGACAGCACAATCACCATAACTAGCATTAAATTCAACATAGAATATATCATAATGCTTAAAATAATTAACCCCAATTAAGAAGTAAAGATAAATAGAGAACGTATAATTAGAGGAGCATTAGTTTATATAGGAAATCCGTTTTCTCAACCTCTCATCTATTGCTATAAAATCTATTCAATATCTTATACCATTATAATGGTAGAAAAAATCTGGATTGGAATAGATTAAAAATTTGCTACTTTCTTTGTTTATATGTGTTTAGTATTTTTGTTGTAGCTATGTATGATGATGTAACTATTAGCATTACTACATATGCTGCTGTTGTTATTGTTAGTGCTAGATCTAATGTGAGTATTTGTGCCATTATTGATGCGATTAGTATTCCCATGGTTATGTATGTTAGTTTTAGCGATGTTTTCTTTGCAAATATTTTTCTCTTAAATATTCTGTCTAATGTCATGTTTACTGGTGTTACATATATTATTCCCAGTAGTGTTGATATCATTGTTCCTGCTAGGTATACTGCTAGTTCACTGTTTAACGGGACTATCGGGTTTACGATGGTTGTAGCAAATAATAGTGTTCCTAATAGCGGATATAGTACTATTCTCATAGGTATTTTTAGTTCTGGACATTTTAATATTATTTGTGCTATCTGTGGACTCCATGAATAATAGAATGTATTAAATGCTGTGTAGAATCTTTGTCCCGCATATGTTGATAGTACTATGTTGTCTCTAAATCTTCTTAGTAGGTTTACTTCATCGCTTACTTCTGAACCATATGTTGCTGTTGCTATAATACACTTCTTTTCCTTTATTGTTATTATGAAGGTATCTGTTTTCTCTTTACCATCTCCTGTACCTTTAATTATTACTGTATATGTTCCTTTTGCTGACCCAGTGTTTATTGTTAGTACTGCTGATCCAGGTGGTGTTACTTTCATTGGGCTTAGAGTATATGTTGCTCCGCTCGGTACACCTATTGCTGATAATGATACCGGTTTTGCTGTTCCTGATACTAGGTTTACTGTTATTACTACTTGTGCTGTCTCACCTTGATTTACTTCTAGGCTTTTCGGGCTTACTGATATTGAAAAGTCGAATTTTGTTATTTTTAAGGTAAAGCTATCTGTTTTCTCTACTGTTCCATGTTTTCCCTTTATTGTTACTGTGTAGGTTCCTGTTAATCCTGTTGTTTTGATTATAAGTACTGATGTTCCTGGCGGCGTTATTGTTGTTGTGCTGAAGCTATATGTCGTTCCTGCCGGTAATCCTAATAGTGATAATGTTACTGGTTTTCCTGTTCCTGATAATAGATCTACTTGTATTGTTATTACTGCATCTTGTCCCTCATCCACTGTTATCGTTTTTGGTGATACTTTTACTATGAAGTCGAAGGGTTTCTCAGTTATTGTTAATGATAATGTTGCTGTTGCCTCCTTACCATCTTCTCCCACCCCCTTAAACACTACCGAATATGTTCCCGGTGTGGCTGATGCTGATACATGGATTGTTGCTGTCGTTGAGCTTCCTGGGTTTACTGGATTTGTTGAGAATGATGCTGTTACTCCTGGCGGTGCGCTTATTAGGCTTATTGTAACCTTTTTGTTGTATCCTGAGATCGGGTTTACTGTTATTGTTGTTGTTCCGCTTCCTCCTTGCTGTATTGTTAGTGATGGTGGTGATAATGATAATATGAATGCTGCCGGTTTTACTACCTTTAGTGTTATCGTTTTTTGATCCGATACTCCTGTTCCTATACCTTTTACCGTTATTGTATGGGTTCCAACCGGCGTTGATGATGATGTTGCTATTGTTAGTATTGAGTTAAATGGCGGTGTTCCCTGACTGGGGTTAAATGAATATGTCACTCCACTCGGTAATCCTGTTAGGCTTAACTGAACTATTCCAGAATAGTATTGTGCTGCTACTGTTACCTGAAAGGTTGTTGATTCTCCCTGTACCACTGTTTTAATTGAAGGTGATACTGAGACGCTAATACTCGGTAAATTGTATTTAATTATTAGTTTAGGTCGATCTTTAACGTTTCCCGCATATTCTCTAGAGTAGAAATAGACGTAGCCGTCGGCTGTTCCAGCAGGATATATAATGAAACCATAGTTTGGCTTATTATGCTTATGTAATTCTATAACTAAAGTTGTTACATCTATTTCATATGTTTTAATTGTGGGATCTGTTTTATATATTACGAAGTAGCTATATGGTGATGTATAGTAGTCTCCACCATAGTTAGACCATGAAAGTGTGTTTGTCCTTTTTTCCCATGTTGCATAGTTTTCAAACCAGTATTTTGATAATAATTTTACATAAAATGATTTAAAACTTGTAGTAAATGCTGCCTGACTATATTTTTTGAGAACTAGTTTTGCCGATATTATTACTGCATTATATGGTATTGTTGATAATTTGAAATAGAGAAGTACATGCCTTCTTTTTCCTGAATATGTTCCTAAAAGTAAATATTGGTGGGATCCAAAGTTACTTGTACTAACTTGTTCTGATATAAATGTATCTTTAGAAGCATATATTGTTGTAGTATAGGATGCTTTTAACTTAGGTATTTTATTCACTATTAGGATTAATGATATTAGGGTTGCTAAGATTATTATTATTTTTATTTGTATCTTTATCATATGCATCATTTATCAATATTTATGGATAATGTATATATTTATTATGCTTAACACTTTTATTTTCAATATTTTTCATAATTATATATTTTTTTAAAAATTTTAGTTTTATAGAATAAATGTGCATGCTTTTTGATTAATTTTAATCATTTTTACTTCATTTAATGTTTTAGGCCTTTAATATCTACTTTTTATGTCTAGTCTTGCACATTCCTCTATGGAGTAGTCTCCTGTTTCTATTTTCTCTATAGCTTCTCTTAGCTTCGTTACAATATTTCTAATAGAAAACTCGTTGTATTTGTGTCGCTTATGCATAGCATTGGTTTTTCTATTATGTATAGTGTTTAAGCATTGTTCTATCGTTTCTAACTATTAGAATATAGTCGTAGTTGTCTTTGTTTCTAAATGTGTATTTTATTTTTTTAGAATTCTATTATTTTATAAAATTTATTTTCCACTTGCTTTTGGCAGTATCTTTATCGTCATCATCGAGTATTACAATTTAGTATTTTATGTTGTTTAGCGTCCACAAAACAACATAAAATACGATACTTTGTAACCATTATCTTCAGTAAAATTCAATATAAAATGTGTTATTAAGCTTTAAATAATTTAACCTCAAATTAGAGATTAATCTAGGCATATATTAGATATCATCTTCTCTAAAATACTTTGGATATAGGAAATACATGGAATATGAAATTATGGGTCGATTTTCTTTTCCAACATATATTCAAATAATGAATCAATATACTGTTTAGAATACCTAACTATTTCATTAAGATTATTGTAGATAACTTCTGTTTTAACGTCGGCATACATATGTACAATAATATTTCTTAATCCAATCAAGTTTTCCATAAATTTAATTACATCACTTCTGCATAGATTTAGTTCTCCAATACTTTTAATGCTATCCCTATATGTTTTAGGAATATCTCTACCAGTTTTAAGTAAAATATAGTTTGATAAATCTATACAGAATTCGGCTATCACTTGGATTGCTCTTTCAGCTGCATAAATCTTCATTACATCTATTAGAAACTCCTCTCTATCTAAATTCTTTAAACTCTCCAGTATTTTTAAAGCTTCTTTAAAGCTTTTCAATCTACTTAGAAAATGGGTTTTCAAGACTTCACCCATTTCAATTCTCTTTCCATAAAGCTTTTCTCTATATATCTCCAATCATCATACCATTTTAATGATTTTATGACATCACTATAATATTCCTCTTCATCTATACAGTATATTAATACTCCATTTATAAGAACTTCAAATCTTATAATAGGGTCACAGTTATTCAATATAATTATATCTATATTATCTATCCCTATATCTGAGACCAGATCGGCTAAAAGCTTAAAAATATTTTTACCTCCCCTAGGAGCATTCTTTATCTTTATAGCTATATCTATATCGCTTTCACCCTCAACATATCTTCCCTCTACAAGTGAGCCATAAATGATAACATAGATAAAATCATATTTTTTAGCTATTTGCCCAATCCTTTTTGTTAAATATTTAATAATTTTCTCTCCATCCATAGATATTCAATACATTAATATATTATCTACTATTTAGCCTTATCGTAGACATTAAAATATGATAAGCAAATATTTTGAATTTAAATTTACTGTGCTAAACTTATTGTAAACCCCCTTTTACGATAAAATTTATAATCGTAAACATATCGTTAACATAGCTCGGGCATCTCAAGATAAATTATTTTGAAATTTTAAATCAGGCTAATCAAATATTTAGTGGATATGCAAGATGTATTGAATTCATTAAAATGTCTTATGACCAACTTCTATATGTAATTTCTTCGTATAGAGGATATCATATAATATCTATGAGAAAAATATAATGACTGAAATCTTTCTCTACCAAAATGTATAGTAGATAAAAGAAAAAATACTATAACTCCAAGACTCAATAAACGCTTAAGTCTTTGCGTTATAAACGATATCTTCAATTATCTCATTTCTTTTAAAAAACTTTGTGAATCCCTAATATTTTGGCCGCCGTTTTTCCGAAAATTTTTGCCCTATCATCATATGATACTCCAATTTCATAGAAAAATGTATCCCAGAAATGATATAATCTTAAATACTCTGTAGGGGGTTCGTCTATTCCGAAGAGGAGTTTTTCTGGCCGAAGCCTTATCCATAAATGCTTTTTTATAGCTATTGCTTTTAACCAGATACCTTTACCTGAAATATCTAACCATATATTTGGATTTTTCTGACTAACCATATATGCTTCAGAAAACCAAGGATCCCCCATATGTGCAGCGATGATTTTAAGTTTAGGAAACATTCTAGCTATTCTATCCAGGTTAATCGGCCTCATACGTATAGAGGATTCATCTTGCCTCTCAAGTTTCTTTCTGGCTATAATTCCTGTATGGAAAAGCGCTGGCATTCCAAGCTCTTCAGCCCTTTCATAATATTTTAAAAAACTATCATCATCATATGGCTTTGTAGGCCTTATAAATTTAAGACCTTTAAATCCCTTAGAATAGTATTCATCGATAACAGCTACATTATGTACTCCGGGACTTAATGTTCCAAACCCAACTATCCTATCACTATGGTCTTTAAAAATCTTCTTCCAATCCTTAGCTTCATACTCCCCATAATTTGGACCTGAAGAGAAAAGACATGTTAATGTTATTCCAGCCTCATCCATATGATATAGAAGAAGATTTAGATAGTTTTTGATATTAGGGTTATAATGTTGATGTATATCTATTATTAACTCATGCTTCTGGGGAAGTATGTCATAATATGCTCTATCTCCCTGAGACATTATGTACACCAAGATATTATTAGATATCCGGTATTTTAGTTTTAACATAATTTTTCTATCAGCTTTATCTAAGAGTCTCCATAAATTTATCTCTCATTAAAGATAAATAAAATATCTGAGTAAATATTACTCTTTAGGTTTAGAATAATGTATGTTACATTCATTTTCTCTACTAACGTATATCGGCTCTATCCTTAATGTATAGCTAAAATTTCTACCAGAAAATATAATTTCTTGCCATTACGCATAATAAGGAGGAATAAAGAAATACTTATATATATGTATTATACATTGTATTACGGTGATAATTTGGATACCGTTATAATTTCTGTTAGAATTCCGAGAAGAGTTAAGGAGAAACTTGAGAAAATGGATGTTAATATGAGTGAAATTATTAGGAAACTTCTCGAAAAATATATTGAGGAAAATGAAACTAGAAATCTTGAAAAAAGATTAGGGAGACTCAGAGAGCATTTAATGGGAAAAATAGATCCCAATCTTATAGCTATGTTAATTAGAGAAGATAGGGAGTATAGATGAGGTTTTTATTAGATACTTCAGTAACTATACCTTTATTGATAGATTGTGGAGAAAAAATATTTGCCATAATTCCTAAAATATCGTTATATATACTGGATCTAACGATCTATGAAGCTGGTAATAGTTTATGGAAACTAGCATATCTATTAAAGAAGATAAGTATCGATGACGCTCTTGAAATCCTAGATATACTAATTAAGTTAGCCGATAAAGAAATTATTAGTGTAATTAGCTTTAATGAAATAGATTTCTCTAATACTCTTGAATTAGCTTATAATAAGGGTATCACAGTATATGATGCATCTTACATCACTACAGCGGAGAAACTAAAAGCCATGATTGTCACTGAAGACGATAAGTTGAGAAAGGTAGCACAAAGGTATGTAGATGTAATAGGATATGGGGAATTAAAGCAGATTATAAAGTAAGTTTCATAATCTTTGATAAAACGATTTTATAAAATCTTAAGGCCAATAGTTAGATATTATCTCTATTTTTAAATAAATAAACTATTATACCTATTTTACATATATTTAACATATGAGATATCAAGTCCTTGTAGATGTTTATGAGAAACTTGAAAATACTTCTTCTAAGATTAGTAAAACTGAAATTGTAGCAGATATTCTTTCAAAAACATCTATAGAAGACCTATCAAAAGTAGTTTTATTAATTCAGGGAATTGTTTATCCAAAGTTTACTGGATATGAACTGGGTATAGCTACTCAGATGATGATTAAGGCCATCAGTAGAGGTACTGGATTTAGTATTAGAGAAGTTGAGGAAAAATTTAAGGAAACTGGAGACCTTGGATTGGTGGCTGAAAACTTAATTAAATCAAGGAAACAAATGACATTTTTTGTAGAAGAACTTACAGTTGACAGCGTCTTTAAAACTCTCAGAAAACTTGCAATAATTGGTGGAGCTGGTTCTCAGGAGAGAAAACTAAATCTTATTGCACAGCTTTTAACATCCGCTAAACCAAGGGAAGCAAAATATATTGTTAGAACTATTTTAGGAGAACTACGAATAGGTGTGGCTGAGGGAATAATTAGAGATGCTATAGTTCAAGCATTTCTAGTTAAAGAAAATATGTCTAAAGAAGATGTTAAGAAAGCTACAGATGCTGTTGAATATGCATGGAACATCTTATCAGATCTTGGTGAAGTTGCTATAATAGCAAAGGAAAAGGGAGAAGATGGATTGTTAAATGTTAAGCCAGTTATAGGTAGGCCTCTTCAAGTCATGTTGGGATTAGCTGCAAAAAGTATAGGTGAGATTCTTGAAAAATATGGTAAAATAGCTGCTGAATGGAAGTATGATGGTATGAGAACCATTATTGAGAAGAAGGGAGATGATATATGGCTTTTCACTAGAAGATTGGAAAATGTTACTAAACAATTTCCAGATATAGTTGAGCTGGCTAGAAAAGGTTTGAATGCTGAGGAATGTATTGTTGAAGGTGAAACTATTGGAATCGACCCGAAAACAGGCCTACCATTACCATTTCAACAGCTTTCACAGAGAATTCATAGAAAATATGATATTATGAGAATGGTTAAAGAAATTCCTATCCAAGTAAATCTTTTCGACATATTGTATCTTAATGGTGAAATATTATTTAATAAAAATTATGTGGAGAGAAGAAGTATTCTTGAAAAAATTGTTAACCCTATTTCGGGAAAATTTCAGTTAACAAAACAACTGATTAGCAATGATGTTAGAGAAATAGAGAAATTTTATCATGAAGCTCTGAATGCTAAACAGGAAGGTTTAATGCTTAAGGTTCTTAACTCACGATATATTTTCGGTAGACATGTAGGTGGATGGTATAAAATTAAGCCTATAATGGAGACCTTAGACCTTGTAATTATTGGAGCAGAGTGGGGGAAGGGTAGTAGAGCAAAATGGTTAAGTTCATATATTTTGGGTGCCAGAGATCCTGATACAGGAAAATTTTTGCCATGTGGTATGATGGGTACAGGGTTAACTGAAGAACAGTTTGAACAAATGACAGAGATACTTAAACCTTTAATAATATCTGAGAAGGGAAGGGTAGTAGAGGTTAGGCCTAAAATAGTGGTCGAAATAGCTTATCAAGAGATACAGAAATCCCCAAACTATGCTTCAGGATTTGCATTAAGATTCCCAAGACTTGTTAGAATTAGGGATGATAAAGGTCCGGATGAAGCGGATACTATAGATAGGGTTAAAAAATTATATGAAAGTCAGGGAAGGGCTGGATAAACTATCCAATATCATTAATATAAGTATTGATAAATAGCATGTCTACTAATGATAAATAATATTTATATAAAGTATATTCATAAATATACTTGTGAGAAATATACTTATAAGATATACGGATATTGAAAGATGGAAAGATACTGGACGGAGAGTCTTAGTCTATGGTAGAAGAAAGGTTGGGAAAAGCTTCTTTATCAAAAATTTTACAGAATGGGATGAATTTTTTCATGTGAAAAGGGATGGGACACTAGTAGATTTAAAGTCTATGAGGGAGATAAGCTATGAATATTTAAAAGACTATTTGTTGAAGGAATCTCATAGAAAAACTGTAGTAGACGAATTTCATAGACTGCCGGAAGATTTTTTAGACTTTCTACATATATTTGCTGATAAATTGAATTTAACTATAATAACATCTACACTATGGCTTTCAAGAAAAATTTTGGGGAAAAGTTCTCCAATACTAGGCTTATTTGAAGAATTTAAAATGAATATAGTTGATGAGAGAGATGTAATAATGTTTCTGGAAAAACGTTTAAGTGGAAAAGAATTGATAGATACAGCAGTATATATTAGAGAGCCGTGGATAATACCGATGCTGAAAACATCAATTTACAGAGAAATACCTAGAATACTAGTGGAACAGAAAAATACTATTGAAAGACTTATTGGAGAAATATTTAGGGAGGAGGAAAGAGAATTGGGAAAAGTCTATATTGCAATAATGGAGAGTATAGCTTCAGGAAAGGTTAAATCATCCGAAGTTTCCTCCTATCTATATTCAAGAAAAATTATGGGAAAAGATGATCCAAGCATTATTCAAAGCTATATTACAACACTATGCAATATAGGTATACTTGAAAAACTAGAGATACATAACAAAAAATATCGTCACTATTATCATATATCGCCAATAATAGATCTCTACTTCTATCTAGACTCAAAATATGGTTTCTCGGAAATAGATATACCGTTAATCGAGGTAGAAAAAGTTTTCTATGAAAAACTTCCATTACATGTTGAACAGTTCTTCAGAAATCTTTTATCCAAAATAACGGGAATGAGGAAGAGTAAAATAATAGAAAAAGACTATGATATAGATATTGTCTTAAAATCTTTTCAGAAAATAAAAGTTGTAGCCGAAGTAAAATGGAAGAAATTTATCTCAAGGAGAGAAATATATAGGATTGAGGAAAATCTGAACAAGTTTAGACAGGCTAGAAAAATACTTATAGTACCTGACAGCAAGGTGTTAGAAGAAGAGCCTGAACAAATAGAAATATGGGATGTAGATAAAATAATAAAGATTGTAGCTGAAAATTTACGGCTAAATAAATAAAGCCAAATCATTTATCAAGATATTATTCCTTTAACGTTACCTATATAACATACATAATGTTTATTGATATCGTTATGAAAATTATAGCTGTAATTCCTGCATATAATGAGGAAAAATTTATTGGAGATGTTATTAAAAGGACTCTAAAATATATTGATAAAGTCATTGTTGTAGATGATTGTAGTAGAGATAATACATTTGAAGTTGCTAGAAAGGCTGGGGCAGAAGTTATCAGACATAAGGTAAATAGGGGTAAATGGGCCGCATTAAAAACAGGTTTTAGAAAAGCATTAGAAGATGGGGAAGTTGAAATAATTATACAGCTTGATGGAGACGGCCAACACGACCCAGATGAAATACCATCCTTTATAAATGCGATAAAGAATGCCGATGTAGTTATAGGGAAAAGAATTTATAGAGGTAAAATGCCTCTAATAAGAAAGTTTTCAAACTTTATAACAACCTTTCTTCTAAGAAAAATGTTTGGAGTAAATGTATCTGATTCTCAATGCGGATATAGAGCATATAGGAGAAAAGTTTTAGAGAAACTTAACTTCAGGTCAACTGGATTTGAAGGAGAAACAGAGACACTTATACTTATACATAGACTTGGATTCAAAATTATTGAAACCCCTATAAAAACAATATATGGTGAAGAAAAATCGAAGGTGAAAACATTGAGAGACACCTATAGATTTATAAAGACATTGATATCAATGAAATTTAAGTAAAATCTTTATAGCCACTAATTATTACTGTCCGACGCCACTCATTTAAACTCCAGATATAGCTCTCCTATTTTCCATATCTTTTAGATATATACTGAATATTTTAAATATGTTCGTATAGAGAAAGATTAATTTATATTATTGGATCTTATTACATAGTCAACAAATAGTAATGAAATAAACTATTTTAATCACCAGCTACTCTCCGTTTCTTAAAGATTTTAAGATAATTATGTATACTTAAAATTTAAATAAAGAAATAAAAATATTATTAATGAGAAATATTTTGAGGTGGAAATTTTGAAAAAATATTTACTTGTCTTTCTACTAGTTTTTCCACCATTTTACATCGCCATTATTCAACAACCTTCCATTGAATGGCCATATTATAGGGGATGTCTAAGTGGAACTGGTTTTAGTTTAAGTAAGGCTCCATCCACCTATAGTCAGCCAAAATATATTACTATTGGATCTAAAACTCTTCTTCATGATGATCCTCCAATAATTTTTAGTGGAAAAGCATTTGTTATTACATCTAATGGTACATTGATATGTGTAGATTATAAGTCTGGAAAAATTGTTTGGAGTAAGCCGGGAAATTTCTCTCCTCCTACAGTTTATGAAGGTAAACTATATACTATAGACTATACTGATATAGTTTGTCTAGATATTAAAAATGGAAAGGAAATATGGCGTAAACCTGGTGGTAGTAAGGGGCTATGTCTGGCTGTAGCTAATAAAAAAGTTGTTGCACCAAGTGGATTATATATACAGTGTTTAGATGCAGATACCGGTGAAAAAATATGGGCTCTTCCCATGTCAAATCGATATCTTTGCCCATGGAGTCCAACGATATATAAGAATAAAGTTTATTTCTCAGGATTAAACGGTCTATATTGTATTGACTTAGATACAGGGAAGGAGATATGGTCTTCAAAAATCGAAGGTTGGCATGAACTGGCTATAGAGGATGATAAAATCATTGTTGTAATCCTTAAAGACGTAGAGGACTATGCATATGTAGTTGCACTTGACGCAAATAATGGAAATAATTTATGGAGTACAAGGTTGACTGGATATCTTTCCGGAACTACTTCTTCAGCTATAGCTTATGGCAAAGTTTTTGTAACGTGTAAGAAAGATACTCTTCATAAAAATCCTGGAGAAACGGCATTATTCGCATTGGATTTAAACAATGGGAATATTTTATGGAAACAATATTTTCCTCCATGTGCCATATTTTCCTCTCCATTAAGAATTGCTGTTGCTGATAGAAAAATTTTTATAACTGTAAGACAATGCGGTCTATATTGCTATGATGTAGATAGTGGAAATCTTTTATGGAATTTTTCAACCGTAAATTTAGGGACATTTAAGAAAATATATGTATATTCTAGTCCAGTTGTGGCTGAAAACCATGTATTTGTATTGGGTGCATATAACGACTATACAGCTAAGCCCATCACTATAGAATATTTGATAGTTTTCGGAGAATTTAAGAAATCTTCATCTATTAGTTTAACTGTATCTAAAAGCGAGATAGATATTGGCGAAGATACAACGTTAAATGTAGATCTTAATCCTAAGAAAAGTGTAGATATAGTTGTTGAAGCTAGACATAACTTTGAGGAGTGGATAGAAATATATTCTGGAAAAACTGATAATAATGGCTTATTAACATATACTTGGAAACCTGATAAAGCTGGAAAATGGGAGATACGTGCAAAATGGAGTGGAGATAATGAATACGAAGGATGTGTTTCCAATACCGTTGACATTACTGTTAATAAGGTTGCACCTACAATAATGCTTACCAGTACAGTCTCAGCCAAACTTAATAGTGAATATATTTTGGAAGGTAATTTAAATCCACCTATATCAAATATAGTTATAACAATTACATATATATCACCGAGTGGAAAAAGCATTACACACCAAGTATACACAGATAATAATGGACATTTTAGAGACACATATATATTTGGAGAAAAAGGTACCTGGAAAGTAACTATAACTATACCTGAATCAGAAAACACCTTTGAGAAAACAAAGACAATTAATGTTGAAGTAAAGAGAGAAGAAATAATACCATCAATACTCCTACTATTATTAGTAATAATCATTGTAATAGTAACCGTTGTTATCATAGTAATCCTATTTTTGAGAAAAAGGAAAACATTACCTCCACCACCCCCTCCGCCACCACCATATTATTAAATATTTTCTCTATTTCTTTCTCCAATATTTCTTGAAGATTTTTGAGAAAAACCTACATGAATATACCTTCTGCGATACCTCTATCATTATTTATAACTATAATCCAAGCGATTTTCTATAGCGAAATTTATAAAGACCTTAATATCGATGAAATTTAAGTGACATCTTTATAACTAAATATTTTTATACCATATTTCTTTAAAATGAACTCTTTTGCTGCAATAATTTCAGTATCCTCGGTAATTAAATTTTCATGTAAAACTATTGCTGTAGACACTACTATGCAATCAATATAATCATTTATCACTTTTCTAATTTCACAAGCTCTTTTAATAATATTATCCTCATAAAATGGAATTATCTTAAATGTTTTTAAAATAGTGTTTATAGCTTTTATAATATTTGAAGAAGGAATATTTAGTTTTGAAGCCTTTGCCTGTAACTCAAATAGAGAAATTAAACTTAATTTTAAGTCGGTTAATTTAACCTTCAATTTAACTTTATCTTCAATTATTGCTCTAAGTAGGTCGGGTTTAACGTCTATTGCAGCTAATGGAAGAATATATGTTGTATCTATAATCATCTCTCTTCAAACCCTTTGGAAAGATTTTTCCTAAACTTCTCAAACTCTTTAAGAGATATTTTGACGAGCTTTTTAGAATATAGAAGCTTTATTAAATCCTTTTCAGCACCAATAGACTCTCTCAAAATCTCATTTAAAACCTTAGATATAGATCTTGTATTCCCATATCTTCTTAAACTTTCCCTTACAAGAATTTCATACACATCATCCTCTAATATAATGGTTGTACGTTTAACCATAAAACCACCTTTACATCTAAATATATAATCATCTTATATTTATATATTATATCATATCTCATAAGATAATCAAACAACAGTTATCATCATAGTAATTATTTTTAAGGACAATACTATTAACAATACCCATTTTCACATAATATATAATATTGCTATTATCATAAAAATCTATTATCGATAAGAGCTGGTCGATTTATCTCCAAAGCTAGTTAAATGTTTGAATATAAATGTAATCGAATATAGAAGCACATGGAATTTAATTAACGTAGTCTCAGAAACCCTATAATTATGTACACAATGAAGAGTATTAAGAAGGATGGGATATATGTTTCACTATTAAATATGAATAGGATCATGGGTATTAGTATTGAGCCTCCTAGAATGATATAGAGTAGTATTATTTCACTTAAACCGAGTATTTTGAGACTCCCAGCTGGTTTGACATGTTTTAGAATGTATGCTGAAATGTTTATGTATACTCCTATACTGGATAGAAGTGCCCCAATTAATCCTATAATCGAGTAAATGTTTTTGGTGAAATAGTATAGGACTATACTGATTGGAGTTAATAAGCTTAGATTTATAAGGATTATTGATAAAGTTTTAGATAGGGATAGGGTTCTCTTATCTATTGGGAGAGTATATAGGATTAATGCTTTCTTCATGTCAAATTTAGTTAAATGATATATTGACATAGATGCTAAGAAGAATGTTGTATGAAAGAATGCTACTAGGATGAACGATGATATATTTGTGTATTCATATATAAATACGTATAGAAAATATATTGCCTCAACTATTGGTAGAAACACCAGTGGCGCTGTAGCAGGTTCTCTTAAAACTGTTTTAACATCCTTTATCATCAAAGAAATTATTGGATTCATTAGTTTAGGTGAAGTTATTTTTAAAGGCCTTGCCTTATAGATAATATATATTGGCGATATAGTTTTAATCCAGAAATCGTTGAAGCATTTTCCGAAAATCTTATAAAAAAATATTAGATAAAATGTGGATAGAATGATTGATAGGAATACTGTATATATGCTGGATGCTTCTAAAGCTGTTGTAGCTGAAAACGGATATAGAAACCAGAGAATATTGAATAATCCAGTTAAAGGCTTACTGATACTAACCAATATATTGTTTAGATTAGATAATAGATATCCAAAATATCGTTGGAAAAATATTAGAAGTGTGAAAAGAACGGTGAAAACGTATCTCATACCTCTAGCCCTAAGATTTCTTCCACCAATTTTTCTTAGGGTAAAAATATTTATAGCTTTAAGACCTATGGCTACGCTCAGAAAGAATGTGGATACAATATACATTAGATATATTGGAAATATTATTGGATTTGAAAGTTTTATCGAGGCTATAATAGCCGATATAAGAGACATTGTTATAACTGGTATCCCTCCATAGTAGAGTATCGTTAAAAGTAAGGTCAGTCTAAGTAAATTTAAATCTATAGGTAGTGGAAATAAAGGGGAAAATATGTTATATTCCCGGATTATCCATAAATTGTTGCTTATCCATATAAAACTTATAAAAAGCATGGAGCTAAGTGTAATAAAACATATCATTTTAACCAATAGCAATAACATTTCTCCACTAGATATGATTACAATAAAATTTAGGAGAATGCCCATAAATGCAAATAGAAATGACATGAAAACTGTTCTTAAAACCTCCATTTTAATCTTAATATCAATATCTTTCATTAATCTCTCTTTATCTAGACTTCTAAACTTTAATTGATGAAAAGCTATTTCCTTAACAATTTTTGAAAAAAGTTTGAGTGAAACAATTATCGATAAAAATAGTGGAATAATATGTGAGAAAAAATGCCTGTCCCTATGTTTCTGTAAAAATCTTTCAATATCATCTAATATGCCTTTACTAACTCCCCTTATTGACGCTCTTTTTTCTAATATTTTTTCTCCATAGATCTCTTTATAGAGTAAGACTATCGCATCTTTTCTTGAAAATCCTTTAGCCATAAGTTCCCTTATCTTTCTTTCTACAACGTTTAAGGCTAATCCATAATAGGCTTCATAATACTCGATTATTTTATTATATATTTCTTCGATAGAGTCCTCCCCATCGAGCATATAAATAATATTATTAAGTCCATGAATATAAATATTATAGGATAGCTACGCATAGTCTCCATTAATCTATTAGAGACTCTTTTCTCATTTTTCTTAATGCCGATCTAAACAATATTACTCCTAAAAGTAGTGCTATTATTGAATAAAAGATTAGACATTGAAAAATAAATGATATTTTTGAATATTATACCTTTTCATCATTATTTCTCTAATCAACATTAATACATATGTCTGTAGCAAAATATATGATATGTTTCTTAAATTTTCTGGTAATAAGGTTATTGGAAAATATACTCTTGAAAATAATCCTGAAATTATTGTTAAACTCCACTCTAGGGGTTCTCTTCCCTTCCAACTTTATATGCAGTTAAACTATAATTTAAAAGCTGATTTACTGTAAGTCCAGAAATAATATATAAGGCTATACCTCCACTATATTCCTTAAAGATAACGCTATATGTAGTTTAAGAAAAAATATCCAGACTAATGTTCCCATTAATACCTCAACTATTTTAAAAGGAAGTGTCCATTTAAACCATGCATATTTTACCGTAAATTCCAATAGGATAAAGTTTCTTGCAGTATCTAAATATTTTAATATTTTACTTCGCATTTAAATCACCTTTAATAAGATATAGATAGATATCTTCAATCGATGAAGGAGCAATTTTAATAAAGTCAAAATAGATATTTTTCTCCAAAATCCTGTTTAAAATCTTCTTAACTCCTCCTCCGAATTAAAAGCTTTTTAAATACTTCTCCATACCTTCTCAAATTCAGACAAACTTTTCTGACAGTTGAGCCTTTATTTCTAAAACTTTAACCCTTAATATTTTTCTAAAATCTTCTATAGATCCATAGAAAACCTGTCTTCCATTATGAAGAAACAGTATATGATCTGCCAGTCTCTCAGCTTCATAAAGATTATTTATGACATATATTACTATTATATCCCTCTTATAAGCTAATTTTTTATTAAACTGATTAAATCAGCGTATTTTCCTAATCCAACAATCTCCAAGACATTATCTATTTCACCTATATTTAATCCGTATATTTTATCATATGGTACAAGATTTTCCTGGCGGTAAAACTAAAATAGAATATTGGATAAATGTATATTTTGATTCTTATTTCTATTAATGCTATGAACAACGTTATTAAACCGTTAATGTGATGTTTATATGATTACTATGTATGATTTTGATGTAATTGTTGTTGGTGGAGGTTTTAGTGGAGTAGCTGCTGCTATAGGCTCCTCTAGACTTGGTGTAAAAACACTTTTGGTTGAGAAAAGTGGGGTTTTGGGAGGTACGCCTATCTTAAGTCTCGTAAATCCATTTATGCGCTGGCGAACTAATGGTAAAGACGTTGTTAAAGGTGTTTTCAAGGAAATTCTTGATAGACTTAAAGCTAAATCTGAATGGGGGTTTTCAAGCATATTTGATCCAGAAATATTGAAGGATATATTATTTGAAATGGTGATTAAAAATAATGTTGATTTAATGCTCTACTCCACTGTAATAGATGTCGAAGGGAAGAATATAGTTATATATAGTCGTGGGAAAAAGTGGAGGGTTGAAGGCAAAATAATTGTAGATGCGACTGGTGACGGAGATATTGCATATATCATGGGTGCAGATTTCATGTATGGTAGAGATAAGGATGGTCGAGTTCAACCAGTAACACTTATGTTTAGAGTTGGAGGAATAAATTTTCTAGAAATGTTAGAGTATTTGGAGAAAAACCCAAGTGATGTTAGAGTAAATGTAAATTATCTAAGGAAATGTATTGAAAATAATATACCGTTCGGCCTATCTGGTTTCTATGGGTTAGTCAAGAAAGCTATGGAAAGAAATGACTTTCCAAATATACCTCAGATCAACTATATTTTTCCATCCGCTTGTTTCCCATCTAGAGGTGAAGCTATATTCAACAATACACGTGTAATGGATGTAAATACGCTTGATCCAAAAGACTTGACTCAGGCAACAATTACTGCTAGGAGACAGATAAATAAATTGGTATCATTTTTAAGAAAATATGTTCCAGGATTTGAGAAATGCTATCTACTTCAGACTCCACCCTATATTGGTGTCAGAGAATCTAGGAGAATAGTTGGAGAATATATTTTAACTCTAGAAGACCTTATAAATTGTAGGGAGTTTCCAGATACGATTGCTAGAGGATGTTATAGTATAGATATACATCCATTAACTAGAAATGAAAAACTTTTATGGATAGATATACCTCCAGGTAAAAGTTATACTATACCATATAGATGTCTAATACCTAGAAAGATAGATAATTTGATAATGGCTGGGAGAGCTATATCGGCCACACATGAAGCTTTAGGCGCTATTAGAGTTATACCGAATATTACTGCAATTGGTCATGCAGCTGGAGTTGCAGCTGGACTCTCGGTGAAATATAATGTTTCTCCCAGAGAAATGGATGTAAACATTATTCAGAAGGAACTTATAAAGCAGGGTGCAGTCATATGGGTTTAAGGAAAATTTTTCTATTAATAATATTTATAATAATTATTATTCTATTTATCTCCCAAACATTTTTTAAAATGTTCTATGAATATAAGAGGCCTGAAAAACTTGGATTATATATGTATATGTATTATTTTACCAAGAAACCCTTACCATGGAATTATACATATCTGTTTGATAGGGTTAAAACAGCTCATATAGATATTATATTGCCGTTTATTATAGATTCTAGGGGATATGCATATTATAATAGTACTATTGTTCCTAAAAACGAAGCCTTTTTCGAAAAATATTATGAAATGTATGGATATGGTAGGGATCCGCTTAAAGATCTTATAGATATGGCCCATGATAGGAATATAAGTGTTTGGATATGGTTTACGACTACAAGGGTTTGTAGAGAAATTCTTGAGAAACATAGGGATTGGGCATGTGTTTCAGTTGAAAATAAATCCTGTCTAGAAGAACCTATAAAGCCCTATAATCTTTATAGTATTAATCCAGCAAACCCTGATGCTAGAAAATATATTTTAAATATTTTAGAGGAAGTTGTATCAAAATATAATGTTGATGGAATAGTTTTTCAAGATGATCTAGGTTTTCCAATAGGCTATGATTATAGCAGTATTTCTAAAAGATTGTTTATGAATAGATATGGTATAACTAGTATTGACTGGCCTAAAGATGTGTTGGAGAATGGAAGATATCATGATAAGTGGGTTGAATGGAGAATAAAGGTTATAACAGAGTTTATAGGAGAACTATATTTTACTGTAAAGAAACATAGAAATATTGTTGTTGGAGCAGCTGTATCATATAATCTGGAGTGGAGTAGAAATACTTTAGCTGTAGATTGGATTAAATGGGTTGAGAAAGAATATGTTGACTTTATAACACCAATGCTATATCATAGAGATCTAAATCAGCTTGAACAATGGATTCAGATAGAATATAAAGATATTCTAAACATGGTGAAAAAGATTGATGAGAAAATTAAGGTATATGCAAGTATTGGTGGAAGTCTATTAAATACTGGAAACATGCCTCCAAGAGAGTGGGTTGATGCGATAAAATATGCCGTAAATGGTGGATCAAAATATGTATTAATATTTGCAGATATATGTGTAGATAAATCAAATGCATGGAATGAGATTGGAAAATATATGGAGAGAAAATAGCTATCTAACCCATATTCTCTTCACATGAGTCCTATCATAGTCTGAATCTTCTGTAGCAATTGCTTGAAGATTATAATTATCTATTACCGCCATATGTAGTGCATCTGAAGGTTTTAAATTATATTTCAAAATATATTCCCTTGCCTTCAAATATTCCATATTTCCTAAGGAAAGTATCTCAACATACGGTAGAATAACACTATCGATAAACACTATCGTATCTTTAACATCTATCCCATACTTCTTTTTAGAAACATATATTGCTTCATCTAAAGCCAATACATCTGTATAAAGATCTTCTCTCAAAAGTTTTTTATAAAAATCTTCTATAATCTTCGCATCACTCTCCGGTAAAGGTATATTTAGATAGATTATTAGAGATGCATCAATAAAAATTCTCAACCCTCAAACTCACCCTCCAAATCAACGTTCTTCAAATCTCCCAGTCTACCAATTCTACCTTTAACCCTACTCCTCCTCTCTCTAATCCATTTTAAAGTATCATCTGGATCCCTAATCCCCCTTATAAGTAGACCATCCTCCAATGGTTCAAGAATAGCAGTACCTCCTACCTTTATTCTATAAATATCTCTAAAAACTTTAGGAATAACTATCTGACCTTTAGGACCAACCTTCACTCTAAGTTTTACCATAAGTATCACTATGTATAACTTATAGTATAACTTAAATATAAATTTATTCCGATATATCTGCGATTATCGCTCCAAGCCTAACTATTTCTTTCGGAGAAATCTTTATTAGATGTCTAGAGTCTCCTCCACCACCATACACATATTTTTTATCAATAATCTTTCTATCAATAATTGTTTTAAATCTATGACCTATAGGCGGCACTCCACCAATTTTATATCCAGTCTTCCTTTCAACCTCTCTAGCCTTAGCGATCCTTACATTTCTACCCAATATTTCTCCAACCCTCTTTAAACTGACTCTAGATTCGCCATCAACTATAGCTATTACTGGATTATCACTAGAATCTATCAATACTATGGATTTAATTATCTCATCTCTCCTACACTTGGCCATTCTAGCAGCCTGTTCAACAGTCATGACAGGTTCTTTAAACTCTATAATCTCTGCATCAACCCTATTTTTCTTAATAAATTCTCTAAGATCCATTTACATCACTCATCATATCTATTGCTAAGCCTTATATATTGTTTCCCAGATTAATGTTTTTATGAAATATGGTTTAATTGCGTGCGGAGGTACATTTGATATAATACATAAGGGTCATGAAGCACTACTTGAAAAGGCCTTCGAGGTTGGAGAAAAAGTTATTATAGGAATCTCATCAGACAATCTTGTAAAAATACTTGGGAAAAAACATCCAGTCAAACCATTGGATAAAAGATTTAAAAACCTTAAAAAATATTTGGAGAAGAAGGGATGGCTTAAAAGATCTATAATAGTTGTTTTAGAAGATAGATATGGACCCCCAATACATATAGACGATGTAGAAGCATTAATTGTAAGTGAAGAAACATATAAGGTAGGATTAAAAACAAATAGGATTAGAAGAAGAAAGAAAATGAAGCCATTAAAAATAATAAAAATACCACTAGTATTAGCTGAAGACAGAAAACCAATCTCATGCACAAGAATAAAAATGGGAGAAATAGACAGAAATGGAAGATTAATTAAGAAATAGATTCAAAATATCTTTCAAGATATTTGCAGAATTCTTCTAAACTTTTCTGAGAATCTATATGTTTATTGAAGGTATCGTATAGTTTGGCATATTCGTCTAATGTAATTTTAAGGTTTTTTAGTTCGGGATACATTTTTAGCTCCATTAATTGTTCCTTAAAGCTTTCAACAAAAACTGTCTCTAATTTAAATTTCTCCTTAATTTCGGTTGAAATTCTTCTTTCAATAAATCTTGCAAGTACCTCATTTATAAATACATGTTTATCCTCCTCTATTTCGTCAATCCATGAACATTTTTTCTTAATAATGGAATGAGCTAATTCATGGATAACTACATGTATTGTGCTCGAAAAATATTGTTTCACATATTCTAATGAAGGAGTTAAGCCAAAATATTTTTGAAATCTTTCGAGTATAAATGGTAATACAGTATTTAGTTCATCCATAACTTTATTTAACAGAGACTTTATTTCTCCAACTTCATTATACATGTTCTCTCCCAATATCATTATAGTTTAGCTAATAGATATATAATCTATTCATCGGATAAGCTGTTGTCTTCATTATACTATTTAATCTTAGGATTGATTGTAGTAGTCTGTTTAATCCTATTCCACACCCAGAGTGCAGAGTTTCGCCATAATTTTTCCAGAAATCTAGATACCAGTCAAAGTCCTCTATTGATCCACCTCTTTTAACAAGCATTCTATACATCTGTGAATCCAATAATCTCTTTAGAAGTCTTTCATACCTATATTCTCTTTCAGCTGCACCTACAGCTTCACCACTATATGGTAATATTAGATCTGCGCTATTAACTACATCTGGATTGTCATCGTTCTCCCTCATATTAAAGAACTTTATCTTTTTAGGAAAATGTGTTATAAACAATGGTTTTCCACCAAATATTTCAACCAACTTTTTCTCATGAATACTCTTTAAATCATCACCCCAATTTAAACCATATTCAGCCTTTAGAATATCTATGGCTTCAGTATAAGTAATTTTCCTATATGGTGGCTTAAATCCCTCAAGATAATCTGAATCAACACCAAATATTTTGAGCTCATCCCTATTTCTCTCAAAAACTCCTTTGACAGAACTCCATATAGCTTCCTCAATATACTTTAATAGTTGACTGAAATCTCCGGCAAACTCCAGCTCCACTAAAATAAATTCTGTTAAATGTCTATCATCAACTTCGTTTTCAGCTCTAAAACTATGTATCGTACACCATACTTTTTTGAGAAAAGGTGTTAAAACCTCTAAATATAGTTGTCCCGTCTGGGATAAATATACTTGTCTGCCGAAATAATCTAAGGTAAACATTGTATCAATATTTTCACATGCACCCGTAGCCTTAGTTATATGTGGTGGATGTATCTCTATAAAGCCATTTTCATCAAAGAATTTTCTCAATCCGGATAATATTGAAGACCTTACCTTTAATATAGTCTTAAACTCATCATCTCCGAATCTATTTCCCCAAAAACCTATATTTACTTTACCCATCCCCGATTACCGAGGGGGTAAAGCCCATAATAAGGCATATACATCTAAGATATATATTTTTCGATAAAAAGTCCTACATAGATTTCATATATATGTAAAGAACTTATTTCACCAAATATTTTTGATAATCCTTTACCCTAGGCTTTCTATCATATATAATTTTATGTCCCTCCTCCTCTAATCTTCTTGCCTGCATCTCTACTCCGCCTGGAAACTTTGGATTCAACACCCCATTTTTACCTACCACTCTCCAATATGGTGTTACATCTCCTTCACCCTTCCTAATCTTTTCCTCAGCCATTAATGCTATTATCTTAGATATAAATATTCCAGTAGTCATTGGACATGTTATATTTACACCATATTTCTCCGCCAACTTCTCCCTAATCTGTTCCTGTGTAATTAATCTACCTTTACCAACACTTCTAATAATCTCATCTATATCCCTAGGACTAGGTATAAGCATTTTACCAGAACCATATTTTTTAACCATTTTTGGAGGAATGTCTGCTATTTGAGGCTTTCTATCAAATTTCTCCATCAAGGATTTTCTCATGATATTTCCCATACAATATATTTATAACCTAATATATATTGGTTTAAATATTCGATAGATTTATTATTTCTCCATTTATTATAATATTGGTGGAATTATGGCTAGTCTTCCCCCTCCCCCGCCACCACCTAAGAAGAGAAATATTCTACCTATAGTGATTGTTTTAATTATACTTATTTTGATACCTATCCTTGCTGTATGGCTTCTCTACTTCGGCGGACTTGAAATGCTTGGCCTCACTACTACAGTTAATGTTGATGAAATATTGTCTAAATCTAATCAAGCTTTAAAGAATATCGAGTCATATAGGTTTAGTTCTATCATCAATAGTGTTGTAAAGACTGGCGGTGTAACTACATCTCTATCCCTTAATGGAAACGGGGTTGTTGATTTAAAGCATAAGAAAATGAAGGTTGAATATACTCTTCAAGGTATGAAGCAGATCTCATATGTTATTGGAAATACAATGTATATAAAACTATATGGTGAATGGTATAAGACTAGCCATCCAAATTTATGGAAAACAGAAGAATTAATTAAATCTTCTCTAGACCTTACCTCTAAACTTAAGAAGGAGTATAAGGGTATTGAGAAAATTAATGGTAGGGATACATATAAGATTGAGATTAGCTCTGAAGGTATGAGTGAGAAAGAATTAACTGAAGTAATGCTTAACATTACACGTAAAATTATGGGATACATGGCTATGGGAAACATTACTATTAAAAAGTTTAGCGGAATCCTATGGATTGATAAGGAAACATATTTTCTACTTAAATCTACATCTCATCTAGAAATGAATATAAATACTAAGCAAGGAGCTACAGATATATCTGTAGATACAGAGTATAGTGTCTATGATTTTAATAAACCTGTAAATATTCGTCTACCTCCGGAGGCAAAAAATGCTAAACCATTAGAATATGCTGCACCAAGCCTTTAAATAATTTAACCATTTAAATCTTCTTTACTTTAGGATAATTAATGCTATGGATCTCCTATTATTTTGGCAAGTCTTTTTATAATTATACTTCTCACAAGTCTATCCACTCTTTTTTCAAAGGATTCTGTAGCCCGCATCCTCATAATATTCTCCTTAACCTTTTCCTCCACTTCTCTATAAATTTCATCCATATTTTTCTTTAATAAAATGTCTTCCGTCAACCATTTTTCATAGTCTCCAGCCAGGAGTTTCATTTCCTCTACACCAAGCTCCCATATCATGTCTGCCAGTCTATCTATAGCTGAGGCGAATATTTTAAGAATCTTACTATACATATTGATAAACGGTGTAAGTGGATTAGAGGGTAATTTACTTAAAATTGTGGATAGCTTTCTAAGATAATCTGTCTCTCTTTCAGGCTTTTCAAATAAACCTATAGTATCTTTAATCTCGTTTGCGATTTCCTCCGGAGTATCCGGTATAGGTAGATTTGTTATCTGACTAATTACATCTTTTATCCCTTTAATTAGATATTCTGCAACCTCCTTATCAACATCTATATCTGATTCTACGGATGCTTTTATAATTTTAACTTTACTAGAAGAATCTGCAGCAACATCCAACATTTCTTTCAATATCTTCATTATCTCTCTATCTCTTGCAAGCTTTTTGATATCCTCGTCTTTAAGAACTTCCTTGAGCCTTGCTTCAGCTATAACCTTCTTGATATTCTTTTGAATCCCCTCAAACATTTTTTTAAGCCGGCTAAGTGTATCTTCGATAAATTCAACCTTATCCTCTAAATCCTCTATTCTTCCAGATGTTCTCTTAATATCAGATTTAATTTTATCTATTTTCCCAACATTTTTATCCCTTTCACCAAGATATTTTTTCCATACATTCATACATTGCTCAAAGCTTTCCACCTTCTCAAGCATTGGAATATATTCTCCATCAATTTTATTCAATAAACCTTTAATATTACCCAAGGTTTCTCCAATCCTATTATTAATATTTTCAACCATATCCGATATTTCTTTAACCTCATCCTCACATTCTGGAATTAAACCCGCTTTTCCACTCTTATCTATAAATTCGTCGATCTCCCCTAAAAATTCATCCAATCGATTTAACAATTTCTTAACCCCCTCTAGATTCAAGAATTCATCCGGATATCCTGGATCAGATTTAAAGTCTTCTATCCTGCTTCTAAGATTTATAAAGCTCCTCCTATATCCTTCAATCCTCTTCTTCAATCCATCTATAGATTCCCTAAACCTATAGATTTCCTCATTTCTCAATCTATTTAATTCACGAATATATTCTTTTAATCTACCTTTCTCCTCCTTCAATCTCCTCTTAACCTTCTCTCTACATCTATTTAGCTTTAACTTGCATATCCTATAGCTTTCATTTATATCATCTAGAATATTCTTAACATTCGTGGCTGATGCTCTAAGCCTATTTAAATCGCTTTTCAAGTTATTTAGATATTCTTGGAATGCCTCAATTTTATTTTGGGCAGATATTTTCTCTGTAGTAAGTTTTCCAAGGAGTTTTTTATTTCTCCAATAGCTTCGGATAGTCTTTCCAAGCTCCCTCCTAAAAGCATCATATCTATCGAAGAATTCTTCTATCCTTCCAGTCAGATTTATTCTTACACCACATATCTCTATATAGTCTGAAGCCTCGCCTCCAATCATATCGCTAAATACTCTCTCTACAATTTCTCTAGACTTCTCGATCTCTCCTTCAACTCTATTTATCTCATCCCTAATCTCTTTAAGCCTATTTTTAAGCCTCCTCAACTCATCTTCTCCAGATTTAACTTTACCATCAAGTCTACTAATTTCCTCCATGATTTGCATCAAAATTTCATCGACATCATTATATAGTTTCTGTATGTCTCCACACTTAATGCATACTGGGTTTATATCATAGATTTTCTTTAGAAGATCTCTCGCCCTATCAATTCTCATTAAAAGTTCATCTATAACTATCTTTCTCTGAGCATTAATATTATTCATCTCACCCATTACTTCTGAAAGCTCTCTACCAATATTTTCCAGCTCAAAACTAAGTTTAGATATGATTTTGTTATATCTCTTAATGGTATACTGTAATGCTTTTTCTGCATAATATGCGCTCATATGTCTACCTGTTTCCCTAGCCCTTCTAGCAGCATTCTCATAAAATGAAATCGATTCATCCCTATGTTTCTTAGCCCTAGATAATTGTTCCTCCAATACCTTCTTCCTAGCCTTCGTATCTAAGTATTTTAGAAATATCTCTCCATATTTTTTATCAAGTTCCTCAAGTTTTCTAGATATAGCCGGTATATTTGATAACTCCTTTAAAAGCTCATTTCCCAGAAATTTGAATGCAATATTTTCTTTTACACATCTCCTCCTACTATAATAGTATCCACCACCAATTATCCCTAGAAATAATGCTATTAATAATGCTGATATAGGTATTGTTAATACAATCTCCCTATCACTATAAAGCTCTATAGACATAGTCTTCGTATAGAAAAACAATATGCTTATTCTAACAGTATAGGTTCCACATGGAAGATTTTCGAGACCAACCAGACCGGTTCCAGAACCCTTTACAACTTCTCCATTAGGCAATACAGTTGAAACTGAAATTCCTGGAACCATGAATCCAAAAATATCAAAAACCTTTACAGAAATATCATATATTCTACACTCAATGTCAAATGTTTTAGACCCATCTATATTGAAAATAGTTTCCTCCTTAGGCTTTACATTTCCACCCTTATATGCGACATCAATTAGCCTATATACACCTTCTTTAAGCCATATATTTGTATACGAGGTTAGCTGAAGCTTTCCCTCTCCACCGGCTATAGATATAAATTCAGGTAAAACCTGCTCTCTATCCGGTGTCCAGAAACGAAAACTTGTCTGGAAAAATCTATCCCATTCAGCTATAATAGTGTATGGTTTATCTACAGTTAATGTAAAGTTATTTTTAGTAACAGAAATATCTCCACCCCATTTCTTAAACACAACCTTTGTACCATTATCAAATATAAGTATAGATTTAACAGATATTTCTGCAGTAGAGTTTTCAATATACCATCCTCCACCACGTGGCTCATCATATCTAGATATAACTGATATAAAATGATATTTAATCCATGTGGCATTTATTTCAATAGAATCTTTTAAAGTAATTGTCTGTAGATGTTTTTTAAAATCAAAATTATTTGATCCCCATGAGCCATTCCAAAACGAAAACATATATCTAGTATTCTTAGTTACATTTATCTGATTCTCCACTACACCTATTGTAAGCTTCTCATCTTCAGGATACCATCCTTCTGGTGGGGTTGTATTGCCTATTGGAGAATAAACCTTTACATAAAAATATTTCTCATATATACATGTTACATTGAACCCTTCCTCAGTTATCTTAACCCTTCTCCTATTATCCTTTACACCATCACTCCACTCTATAAATATAAGTTTAACATGTTTTGATATAGGTATTTCTTGGGGGACAAAAAACTCATATTCTCCTGGAGCTAGGCTTATCTCAACTTTACCATTACTAGGCTTATATTCTATGCCATCAATATATATTGCAGGTACTTCTACTGGAATTGTAATAACAATATTTTTCTCATAAAAATATCTTTTTAATATTGCTGTACCACTGTTAGGGGCGAAGTCTCCACACATATATTCTATTTCAGTTATAACTCTCCATGGAAGTTCTTTGGGATTCGAATTTAATCCAATCTCATTTTTAGGTATCTTTATAGATATAGTATTCGATGACTCGAATATAGATTTAGCATTTGTTGATTCATCACTCCATCCCCATGGATTCCATATAGATTTAGACACTGTAACAGTATTTTTTATTCTAATTGTATAGAATGTATCGCAAAAGTTAAAGGGAGGATCATTACAGTTATTCTTAGGATCATTATCTCTATCCAACAAGAAATAATAATAGATATTGGATTCGCTTGATTCAGATATAGTATCTTTAACGGATATTTTTATAGTTAAATAGTTTGCATCCTCAATAACGTTTACTGAAATTATGTCGATATATCCGGGACATTCGAGCACAGGAGCGCCAGTATATATGTTTAACGTATCATTAGCCAAATCGTTGATAGAACATTGATATGGATAACCGTTAACACTATATTTTAATAGAGAAAAGTAAAACATTATTCCTAATAATATTAGAAAAAGTTTTTTCAAAAATTCCCCCAATAATATTTTAACCTACATATATTAATACTTTACTTTTATCCATGAATTTTGATAAAATGTTATTATTATATATGTAATAATATTTAAAACATAAAGAATTTTATTACCCATTTTATTAAAGAACTATAACTTATTTATCTAGATTTAGTAAAAAATATATGAAAAATTATTTTAATTTTTTAGGTCTAACATAAAAATAATGTCTTTTAGCTGTTTTCAGCGGCGACTTAATCACCTTCTTTTCATACAAATACTTATCAATATTTTTCCAGAAAGTTATCCAGATAAAGTGTCTAACTTCATCATTCTCTAAAGCAAATCCATGTTTAGCCATTAAACATTTTTCCACATAACTTTTTATATCCTCCAAGCTTTTCATAAATGTAGCTAAAGTAGTTTCCTTTAAAATATCAATATATTTATTCATTCTTTTGGCAATTTCCTCTCTCTCCTCCTCAAAGTATGGTATAAAATCTACATCATAGTATTTTTCACGCTTATATTTTTTCTCAGGATACTCTACTTCCCTTACAACCATTGCCTCTTTTAACTTTTTAATATGATCTAATACTGTACTGGGAGCTAAGTCTAATTCTTTAGCTAGTTGTTGAACAGTTAACGGTCCTTTAAGACTAGAGGGAGAAAGTTAAAGGAAATCTATAGGAATGATTATTAATTTAGATATCTACATTATTAGTGGTGGGATTTTGAGGATAGACTGGTTTCTAGATGCAAGGTTTGGAATGTTTATACATTTTGGCCTCTATTCTATTCTTGGACGTGGAGAATGGGTTATGTTTCACGAAAGAATTCCTAAAAGTGAATATCGAAAGCTTATGGATAAGTTTGATCCTAGAGAAGACGCTGTAGAAGAATGGTGTTATCTTGCAAAAATGGCTGGAATGAAATATGTTGTTTTAACCACACGTCATCATGAGGGATTCAGTCTATTCGATACAAAAGTTTCTGATTTCAATTCAGTCAACTCCAAGGCGGGTAGAGATATTATAGCTGAATACGTTAAAGCATGTAGAAAATATGGTTTAAAAATAGGATTCTATTATTCTCTACTCGATTGGAGATGGCCTGCCTACTGGAAGGGTCCTAAAGATAGGGCTGAATGGGATAAGTTTTTAGAATATGTTCATACACAGGTTATCGAGTTGATGGAAAACTATGGTGAAATCAATATATTATGGTATGATGGAGGATGGCCGTATAGTGCTGAGGATTGGAGATCTAAAGAACTTAACGAAGAGGTTAGAAGGCTTCAGCCAAATATATTGATAAATAATAGATCTGGTTTACCTGAGGATTTTGATACACCTGAACAATATGTTCCATCAAAGACTTCCGAGAGACCATGGGAGACATGTATGACTATAAATGATAGCTGGGGATATTCGAGGGGGGATAACAGATATAAGTCTGTGAAAAGATTGATAACAACCTTGGTTGAAGTTGTAGGTAAGGGTGGAAACTTTCTCCTAAATATCGGTCCAAAGGCTGATGGAAGTGTACCTTATCCTTTAACTGAAAGACTTTACGCTATAGGTAGATGGCTTAAAACTAATGGTGAGTCTATATATGGAACTAGACCTAGGTCTTTGAATGGAGGATGGCATTTAGGATACATTACACAGAAAGATACTACAATATATATGCATGTATTTAGATGGCCTGGAAAGGAAATTACATTTGCAGGTGTAGATGGAAAACTTATTGACGCGTATTTCCTCGCTACAAGGGAGTCTATAAAATTTGAATATAAGGAGAACAAAATATTTTTAAAGAATCTTCCCGAGGAACCTTTAGATCCATATGATACCGTTATAGTATTGAGGTTTGAAAATCCTCCGAAAAGAGTAAAGCTAGATCCATTTAACTCCATTTTAAGATGATTTAATAGTCTCTAATTAACTCCATTTTAAGATATGAATAAAGCAGTTATAAATGTTATAGTATCTAAAGTAATAACAGATAGAAGAGAACGAGATGATAAAAATCATCAATATACACACTATTTGGAAAACAAAACCTTCTACGTTAAATTTTGCTATTATTTTTTATATAGAGTTTGTATACATCAGCGAAGGACGTGTCGTTCACCAATCACTTAATCGTTCTCATCATCCTAATATTTATTGATGAGGTTTATTATAAAGATATCAAGTTATTATGAGCACGTATAGAAATAATTGTTATTTAGATATTTTATGGATCAAGATAAATATATTGTTATTATCAATATTATAATGTATGTGAATAAGATTTTTAGATGAAGTTTCTTGGAATAGGTTTATGAAAAAATATGTTGACGAAATATATTTTGGTGATCTGAAGAGATATGAGAATTGGAAAAGAGAGATGGATATTTTAAAAACATTTTGGTGTGGCTTAGAGGAGAGATTGAAGCTGATAGGTGTAGTTGAAGACAATAAGATTATAGGTGTTGCAAGAATATTAAAGATATATGATAAATGGAGGAGATATGGTGTAAATGTACGAGGAGATATACAAGATATATATTTGTCTAAAATTCGTCTTAATGTTTTAAAATATTTGTTAGAAAGATCTATTGAAATATTTAGGTCGTATGGATTAAATATTTATACTATTTCTGAATGGAAGAAGCCTTATTGGAGGCTTTTAAGGAGGTTAGGTTATAGTCCCTATGCACGTTCAATTATAATTGGGTGGAATACTTCTACAAATATTTCTTTGAAAGGGAATAGAGATGTTGAGATAAGATATGCCTCTAAAAATAATTTAAGGGATTTAAGGAGTATTCAGAGAAATAGTTGGAGATATTTTATTCCACCGGACTTTGATAGAGAAGATGTATTGATAGCATATTTAGACAATGTTCCCGTAGGTTCAGCATATCTGAATAAATATACTGGATGTATAGATTTCGGAGTACATGTTAATAGAAAATATTGGAAAAAGAGGATTGGGACAGCTTTAATTAAATATGCTTTAAAACATTATAGAGAGAAAGGGTTTGAAAGAATGTATGTTGTAAGAGTTTTAAGATTGATGAAGATAAATTTATATGACTGTATTGCATTAAACTTCTATATAAATTGTGGTGGAAAAATTCTTAGAGAATATCTGGGATTCAGGATTAAGAAACTAGATAGAGTTAAAAATATACCTTCTATAAATCAGATATTAAGTTATTGTGATTAAAGTTACAATATTAGTCCCTCTTCTCTTATCTTATTGATTCCATAGCTAAAAATTAAATATGATATAATGGCCAATATGATATTCATTAAAAATAAAATCATTACATCATGCCTAATTTGAAGCAAAGAAACATTGGAAAATAAAACCCTTCGCCATAGATAATATATCCATGTTTGAGGTAAAATCCAAGCCATTTTTTGTAACGGCTTAGGAAGCACCTGAACTGGAAAAATTCTGCCGGAAAAATAGTAAGTTAAGGCTGTAGTTAGGAATCTAATAGGATCACCCTTTTTCACTATTAGATTACAGCCAGCACTAAGTACACCTAAGCAAAACATTATTAAAAGAGATAATGAAAGTAAAATAATTGCACTAAGAATATTAATGTTGAAGGTTATTCCAAAACTATATAGTATTATTATGTTTATTATTAGTGCGAAAAATGACCATAGATATCCCATAACTACATTTTGAACGAGGCCTAGCCATAAAGGCAGAGGACTTTTCATAATTCCATAGATTCCTCTCGCACTCATCGAAGTTCTCTGATACGCTGTATTCACTAGATGAGTTATTATTAGACCAGAGACTATAAAAGCTATAGGATTCTCCGTACCATATTGACTTATACCTACTTGATAAGCAACTGATTTCCCTAAAAAGGCATAGGCGAGTCCTGAAAGAAGAATATCTAAAAGGTATAGGGTAACTTCGGTCTTATATCGAGTATTATTAATCCAAGAAACTACAATTCCCCAAACAAGTATTCTTATATATTTTTTAATTCTCCTTATTCCCATCATATTTCTCACCAGCAAGAGCTATAAATGCCTCATTTAGGTCTGGTTCCCTTTCCCTCACTCTATATATTTTGGTCTTCTCAGACAATATGCTTATTATTTCAGAAAAGATTTTTTCCTTCTCCTCTTCACTTATTTCATCACTAATTTCAACTCTAAGCTTCACCTTATCATTATTACTCTTACTTTCTACTCTAACCACCCTAGATATTTTCTCTATATCTTTCTCTAGAGTTTGATCAAGGGAAGATGTTATGAATTCAAAAATATGTTGTGAGGGAACTCTTTTCCTCATTTCTTCAGGTGTACCAGTAAATATTATTTTTCCATTTTTTAAAAAGGATATCTTATCACAAGTATATTTTACTTCATCCATATATTGTGTGGTTAAAAGAATTGTATAACCCTTTCTTTTAGCTAAAAATTTTAAAACATCTCTAAACTGCTTTGCATGTAAAGGATCTAAATGAATTGTAGGCTCATCCAAACAAAGTATAGGTTTATCATACATAATTAATAAAGCAAGTTCAAGCCTTCTAAGCATACCCGAAGAAAATTGTATTGGCCAATAATTTTTCCATTCATATAATCCAACCAACTTTAAAGCATCCTCTGCCCTTCTTTCTAAATTTCCTTCAACTCCCAGCATTCCAGCTAAATATTTTAATGCTTTGACCGCCGGAATTCTTCCAAAGCCTCCCGTAAAGGAATTATCTTCACCGCTAAATGAAGTCAAGCAAATTTCATTAATTTTATATCCCACTTTTCTAATATTATAACCTAAGATATATGCAGTACCATAGGTAGGTTTAAGTAGTCCTGAGATAAGGTTTATCAGCGTTGTTTTACCAGCACCATTCGGTCCTATAATACCATATATTTCTCCCTTCGGAACCTCTATATTAATATGATCATTCGCTACAATAACTCTCCTTCCACCATCTCCTCTCAAAATATAATGTTTCGTCAAATCTACAGTTTTTATAATCATTAATCTCTCCTAAATAAATTAATTATCATTAATTATAATTTATCAAATAAAAAATATATTTTAGTAACATAAACTAGTTTCATCTAGGGCTGATAAATCTTATATATTTTTATAACGTTTGTTGGAACATATTTTGTAAGCAGTATTTTTTCATTTGCACGATATATTTTATATCCCATTTTTCTCATTCTATCTAGGTCTACTAAAAGTATTGCTGGTCTTCCCTTCTTTCTTCTGGCATTTTCAAGAGCTGTGTCTAGATCTATTGTTAGGTGGACATATAGTCTCTTCATAGGCTTTATTCCTTCAGACAAAATTTTGTCTAGAAAAAGTATAGATGTTCCATGATAAGCATATTTCACATCTTTCTCTTCAACATATTTTATTTTTACTGGAATGCTATGTCCATATATTGCTCTAATCCTATTATCTCTTATTTCGAAACGCTTTTTACTGGAGGTTTCTACAACAGCTAATATATGTTGCTTGTTTATCCAATTGAAACTTGGATTCTTTTCCTTAATCTTATCTATAAGTAGATTTATATCTATAAATCCTTCATCATCAAGCTTTAAGTCATATTTTTCCGGGAAATGTCTAAGAATTCCGCTTAAAAGTTTACTTAACCTAACCCTATCATAACTATTGATAATAAATATTGCTGGTTTTCCACAATGAATATTTGTTCTTATAAATTTACCACAAATACTGCAAAAGTATATTGAATTCATATCCATATATTATTATATTCTAGCATATATTATTATATACAATAAAATTTTATAGATAAAATGTTTTAATTTAAGAGGTAGATGGTTTAATAAAACTGATTATAGTGTATGTATATTAGATAATGTTGCAGCAAGATATTTGAATATTAATGTTTCTAATATAGCTGCTGGAAATGAGTATATTCTTCTCTCCACGGGTTTAAAATTAAGAATAGTAGGTATAATTGATAACAAACTATTTAACAATAGAATTGATTTGGATGGAGGAAACTTTACTTTAATAGATAGAGTGGGATTGGCTGCAGGCTTAAAGGAAGAACGTATGACTTTATTTAGATATTTACCTACAAGTCTTATTAAAGGTAATAGTGGATATTTTATTCTTATAGTTCCTTCACAGTTAGTATTGGATCTGGGTGGAAATATATAGTATTTCATTAAAAATACATGCTAAGAATATATTTAAAACGTATGAAATGATAGATGATGTAGCTGAAAAACTCGCATTTAAATTAGATAAAAATTACTTTATTTATGTTACTCAACCGACCCTTCAGAAAACTTTCACAGTATTCAGATATCTTAGATCTTCAATATATATTTCGGGAAACATCACTCAGCTAGTTATACCAATATCTATAGGAATATCAATATTATTTAACTCCATGCTTTCAAATGTTTATGAAAGAGCGAAGGAGATAGAAATATATAGTGCACTTGGACTTTCTCCATATCATGTTTCAGGAATGTTTCTAGCAGAAGCTATAATATTTTCGGTGGTGAGTAGTATGCTGGGTTATCTAGTAGGTATATTTTTAGCCAAAATTATAAATGTCTTTAACCTATTGCCCGGAGTCTATCTGAACTTTACAGTAAGCACCCATATACTCTACTTTACTTTCAATAATAGCGACTCTACTTGCCTCATGGTATCCAGTTATTAGGGCATCAAAAATGGTTACACCATCGTTTGAAAGAGAATGGAAACCGAAAAGTAAGCCTAAAGGGGATATATGGACAATAAATCTCCCATTTGTCATAACAACGAGAAGGGAAGCAAAAGCCCTTCTCAAATTCATCCTAGAATATCTTGAACAATATAAGGTGAGGGGAAAATTTTTACAACATTAAGTTTAGACTTTATTGATAAGGAAAATAAAGTTTTACTTCAAGCTGAATTACAGATGTCACCTTACGAACTTGGAATAATACAGAGAATAACGTTAAGTATAATCGAAGAGAGAAAAGATAGATATACATTTACTTTAAAAATGAATAGGATAGAAGGCCCGACCCGATCTTGGATGAGATCATCTACCATTTTCGTTAGAGAAATTAGAAAACAATTTTTGATATGGAGGGGATTAAGTCTTGAAGAAAAGAAAAAGTACGAACAATAGGTTGTTGGAGGGCTTTACTATAAGATCAATATTAGGTATACTCTATGTAATTCTTATTCTTCTTCCAACAAATATGTATTATTCGCTTACCATGGGTGGAAGCCTAGTATTTGCGGCTCCAATAATATCCCTAATATTTTTCCTAGAGATATTTAAGTTTTCAGAGCATCCGTTAACTAAGCAGGAAGCATTTATCATATATTCAATAGCATCTGAGGCAGTTGCAGGAGGTGTGGCTTTCGCATTAATAGGAAATGTCTATTTTAGAACCAGTCCGATGGCAAATTATTTTGGAATAAGTAAGATGATTCCCGATTGGTGGGCTCCCGATCCTTCATCGAATGCCATAAAGCTAAGAACGTTTTTCCACGGCGACTGGATTTTACCAATAACTGTTCTCTTTATAGCATGGACCTTAGGTAAGATTATAGATTTTTCACTAGCAACGTATCTTTATTACCAGTTTATAGAGGTTGAAAAATTACCCTTTCCTCTAGCTAGAGTATCTGCAGAAACAGTGTTGAGTCTATCAGATCCTAAATATGCTTATAAGAAAAAACTTTTGCATTATCGAGTATGGTTGGATTAATATATGGAATAATAGCTTATCTAATACCGATACTATCAAGCTATAGACTTATAGTTATTCCTACACCTTTCTACGATTTCACAGAATATATTGAAAACATAATGCCTGGCTCAAGCATAGGTATTTCGACAGACCTCGTCTCATATACAGTAGCATTCTATATGCCCCATAACTTTATCATAGTCTTATTTCTAACCTCTCTAGGAATACCTATTTGGAAATAGTTTACTCATAGAAAATGGAGAGTTTACATTATATATGCATGGAATGAAGCTGGGAGAAATATTTACCTGGTCCTATATATCTTATTGGATAAGCCCTACAATAGGTTTCGGCATAGCTATAGCTATTTTCCAGATAATATATAATGCAAAATATATAGTTAACGCATTAAAAAAATTTAGATATATGAGAGGTTCAGGAACATTGAGAACAAAATTAGCAGCATATCTCTTCTTTATCTCAACTATCTCTGCTTCTCTAATGGCATGGACCCTATCCGGCTTTAATCCATATTATATTTTAATAATTATATCTGTATCAGTTATATGGTCATTTCTATTTTCTCATCTACAGGGAAGAGCTGTAGCAGAATATGGATTTGGATTTGACATACCATATTTTGTTCCTGCAGTAATTTACATTAGTGGAGCTAAAGACCCTAAACTTTGGTTTACTCAGACTGCCGGATTTACAGTATATTCTGGTGGTGTAGGATTGCTCCAACAGCTGAAAGTAGCCACGCTATGTGAAACAAAGCCTACAAGCTATATTAAAGCATGGTTTTTTACATGGTTTGTAGGAGCCATAGCCAGTATAATTTTTCTACAAATATTTTGGAGTATAGCTCCAATATCTTCTTCGATGTATCCTGCATCTTTAATAAACTTTCCTGTACAGGCAGCCGAACAATATTTAATTTTATCAGCTGTAACTGGAGTTGAAGGAAGTAATACTATTTCACTTAATGCCAATAATATATTATATGGCTTTATACTGGGATTATCTTTATCATTTATACTAGCTATGTTAAAAATATCTCCTTCACTAATTGGACTAGGAATATTAGCAGGAATAAGGACTTGGATATCGACTTCAATAGCATTTGCATTCAGCATAATCATTGCTAGAATAATTCGTAGAAAAATGGGAAGAAAATGGTGGGAAGATAATAGATTTGTAATTACAGCTGGCATCTATGCAGGTCTGGGTTTGGCGATAGGATTAAGCGTTATAATATTATTTTTACAGAAAGCTATATTTCCAAAATACTGATCAATATTTTATCTATATCTACCATATTCTACTGCAATTTTATAGGCTGTGATTAATTTTTCATATGAAATTAGATAACTAATTGCCTGAACCTTAAATATGTATCCACCACCTGGAGCGAGGATATCTATGACCTCCTTTACATGTTTCTTTACATCAGCTAGTGTACCAAAGGGTAAGATATGCTCAACATCTATTCCGCCGCAAAAACATAGCTGGTTACCATATTTTCTTTTCAATATTATGGGATCCATACCATCTAGAGGTAGGATTGGATTTAGAATATCCACTCCACAATCTATAAGGTCGGGTATAAAATCCATAATTTGACCATGAGAATGAAGATAGAATTTTATATGAGGAAAACTTCTCTTTATCTCTCCTATGAGATTCTTAAAATATGGTTTAATATGCTTCCTAAAGTCTTGAAGCGATACATATGGACGTGTAGATGTACCTAAATCGTCTCCAGTCATTACGATATCTGTATATTCTCCAACCTCATTTAATAATCTCATTGTTAAAGTTAAATTAATATGATAAATTTTATCGGCAATCGCCTTATGTAAACCTGGGTTAAGTTTTAAGTCAATCAGCCATTGATTAAAACCTCTTAATGCATGATATCTATGGAAAAGAGTATCTATATTTATAGCAGTAGCATATTCTGTCTCCTCGCTAATCTTCCTAGCCATTTTACTAGCATTTTTAAGAAGTAAATTAGGATCATTGGGATCGGGCCATTTAAATTTTTCGACATCCTCTATTTTTTTAACATATGCTAATGGATGATAAATACAATAGGGGTTTCCAACCCCCTTATATTTAAATAGACATCCATATAAATCTATGTATACTTCGCCAGCTAATTTACGGCGTCTGCTTGGAGTTTTAATGAAATTTAGTTTTACTAGTCGATCAAATTCAAATGTATCGAGAAAATGTTGTATCCTCTTATCAAGTGGTTTATAAGTTGGAATTAGGTTTGGACTGAATATCGGTATTCTATCAGGCTCTTTATGGTTTATAGCGAGTAAAACTCGTTCTCTAGACCTCATATAGTTCCCATCATATTTTATTCATACTATATCGATATATTTTATCTCGTAAAGGAAATATTAAATACTATCTATAATGAAGTCATCTCATTATTATAAAATACTAATATAATGTTATTTTAGTATTCTAATTGAATTTTAAGAACACGTCTTATCTCCAGTCAACCAAAGGTTAATGATATCCAGTCACCAACGTAATGAGTTATAGTTATAACTGTTAATGCAATAATTAAATGTTCTGCAATTACCTTCCAAGATCTTTCTCCCTGCTCTTTGGCAAGAATAAAGCTGAGAACGCATAGAGTGAAAAGTCCCCAGATAATACTTATAACAATTGCTGTATAAAGATTGAAAAGTAAAACTGGAATAATAAAAGTTGACGAGAAAACGAATTTAGATAAAAAGGTAGAGATAGTGGATACCCATATCTCTTTTACAGTATGTTTACTTTCTGATTCCTCAGAGATATGAATGCCAAGTGCATCAGATAGAGCATCTGCTATCGCTATAATTAATATACCTCCTATGACAGCAAGTCTAGAATGCGTGCCGGAATGTAGTCCAACCATTAACCCCAATGTTGTAATTATTCCCGAGGTCAGTCCAAAGCTAAATCCGACTTTAAAGGAATGATCTCTATACATAACTATCGCCCAGTAATGTAATATAATGATTATATTGTGCTTTATATTTTTAGCTAATTCTACATCAATGTATGATTCTGGTTAAAGTTAGGGTTATCTAATATTTGTAATCTAAGCTACTGTGATGTACTATGATAATTCTATGATGTGATTTTATTGAACTAATTGCTGTAGTAATTTCTTATGTCTTTTATCTTTAAAAGTTATATTGTGAATAGTGGATACAAGTATACCTGGAGTATATTTTGTATCTATCGCAATTCTATATAATAGTATCGCCAGTGATATGAGATTTCCAAGAGTATTTGTATCAATATATTGGCTTCTGAAAACTGTATATAAGTTAAGTTTATCACCAATGGGTTTAAAATCGATTAATATGAGTGAGGGAATCCCCTTAACGCATGGTCTTAATCTGCATGCTCTTTTCAAATCGTTAAGAGTATATAGGCTACATATCAATGCATTTGTACTACTGCCATGCATCTTACTTCTTAGCCTCCTTGTAATCATATCTATTTGGGTTGAAATCTTTTTATAATAATTGCCTTTAAATAAATCATTGATGGAATCTTTTATCCAATCAATACCCATATAGCCGGAGAAACTTTTTCTATAGAAATGTATATCACTATATTTTCTAAAGATATCATCAATGTTTAGTATATTAATCCAATCCTCGATGTTCAGTGTAGTCGGATACTTCTCAACAATCTTCTTAAATGGATATTGAATGTAGATTACTAGGAATTTTCCTCTAATTTCACCCTCCAATATATTTCTACATACATTTAGATATGATTCATCAATACTTTTTCCTATAATAAAAAACATTATATTTGACCCAAATATTATGTATAAACATTTATATATAAATATATATTAAATTGCTTATAAATGCCTACTCATCTAAATTCAATATGTTAGGGTTTCTCGTGTATCCAGTAAATGTATTCTCCCTCATTTTTCCTCCTAGAGATAGGCTTATAGAAATAGCTTTTTAAAGCTAATACTCTGTTAGCGTATCCGAAGATCCAGTGCCATGCTTCGATGAAAATTTCTTCGAATCCAATATCCCATTTAGATGGAGTTAGACGTTTCAGCTCTTCTCTAAGAGAATTAAGGTTTTCACTAATAAATTCCTCTAACATATTTCTTACAATATATTCAACCTTATCCACAACCTTCCAATCCGAAGAAGTAAGATAGGGGCTTTTAAAACAACTTTTCCTTTCCATAGTTCGATGTACTCTAGGTCTGAGAGAACTTGAATAATATTGTCAAACGTTTTCTCATTTACTTTAAACTTGTCTCTAAGCTCCTCTAAACTAATGCCATTATTTTCAACTATAGTTTTGAGGAAACTTCCTATTGTATCAAAGAATATTCTTGAAATCACAGCATATCTATGTAAGATAGAGTTTAGGAAAATTTTCCAGGAAGCTATCTTTCCACCATATTTTTGAAGATTAGACCAGTATTCGTCTGGAAAAGCATAGCGTTTACCAAAATGGTCGCCGAAACTAGCTATAAAAAATTTATTAGATTCGGTAGAATGACACCCCCAATAGAGTCCTTTAATTATTGACGCTAAAACATCTCTACTTAAAGCCTCCATACCATATAGGATGTATTTTCCACCTAAATATTTTTCAACCTCACAGCTACCAATACCCTTTTCTCTAAAAAATTTTAAGGATCTTAAATCTAGAATATAGCAGCCGACTATGATAAACCTTGCTTTATCCATACTAATGTAATCTAGATATTTTATCTCCTTTATAACAGAATCTATTTTATCGCTTGATTCTAGAACTTTCTCGGCTAAAGCTTCTCCGTAATGTTCTCCAATTATTCTAAGCTTTTTTAAGTCATTTAAAGTAAAGAGAGAGAAATTTACATAGATCTTATCGTCTTTGATCTTTAAGACATTAGCAGATAAAAGTTCTTTAACAATGGATGATGACTTTAAACCATAGCGGGAGATAATTTCATTTAAACTTAAGGGATTTTTATTTAATTCGAAGATAATTTCCTGTGCAAGACTTTCTAGACAGAGTTTTTGAGCATTTCTCTTATCCCTAATTGATCCACAAATATATGTGTGAAACTTTAATCCCATGGTAATCAAATAATATTATACAAAATCAAACTATAAGTTTAGTTAAGGACCTATATGTCTGATCTTTATTGTATAATAGCGTTTCAAACTGATATTTAAAATTCTTTTACCTTAAGCATCTCCCTTATACATATTTTGACAAAATCTTATTTACCCTTTTACTCAGAGTTTGTTGATTTATAGTCATTTTTTTAATCCTCTTAATGTCTATTTTTTCTAATAGATTGGGTATTATTTCATCTATGAATGGATAGTTGTAGTAAACCATATCGATTAATATTTTCTCGGGCGTCGAAATAGGTATATTCCATTCACCATATCTTATCAACCCATATCCATAAAACATTTTTCTAGAAATTTTTCTAATAATTATAGGTGTATTTAAAACTATATATGTTCCAACCCTAATCTTTCTTGGGGCTATATATGTCAATATCTCTGGATTAGGAACTTGCTCCCATACATCATAGATATGTGCTGCAAATCCTAAGCCATAATATGCTGTATTCGGTGGAAGGGTAAATATAAATATTATTGGATCTCTATGAAAACTATACCATCCCCTTCTAATCCTAACTATTTCTCCTCTCCTAACCATGTGATGGAGGAGTACTTTAATATAGTTTCTAGGAATATCTAGCATTCTTAACTCATTGTAGGAAAATACTGGCTTATCCTTTCTATTAAAATATTTTCTGACAAGTGATATATATTTCATTTAACCATCCTCAAGATACTTTCTCTAACAGTTTTAAAGCTTGGTGGAACACCCCTCAATATAAGTACTCTAAGCTCATCCCAGTCTCTCGGAGGCTTCTCTAGGAAAGATAGTATCTCTCTAAGCTCTACAATATTTTTTAACCCCAATACCTTGCCGAGATAATATATATCAAATAGGTCTCTAGCCTTTCTCCTATCCCTATATGCCCAAACCTTCTCTCTAAGAAGATCTATCGGAGAAAGAGTTTTTATTAAAATAAACCCTCCATTTACAAGCTCATATTCGGCTTCAACTATCTTAAAATTCCACATATTTTTTAGAAACTCTACTCTAAGCCTTCTTGGACCATCTATCTCACAGAAAACTGCATTTCTAGTCTCCCTAAATTTTATGACCTTAAAATTGAATGCCTCAACCTCTCTATCCAATATTTCCTTAAATTCATAGCTTATAGATTGTGAGTAGAGGTCTATGTCTTCAGAAAATCTTGGAGACTTATATACTCTCCATATAATCGTTCCCCCGTGAAATATTGGCGGAGGATCTATTAGATTAATGAGTAGGCTTACAATAATATCCTGCATCTCTGCAATCTCAAGTTGCTCCCTTCTCCTAAGAAATCTTCTTAAAATCATATACCTCAGTTATAATAAAATATAACTATGGTATATAAAAATAGCGATAAAGATTATATTTAATAATCTTCTAAATATTTATTGATATCTATGAGATGGCTTAAGATTGGCAGAGATTTTGTCTATCCAGAATATAAGCCTAAATGGCCTAGGAATTCACCATATAGTTTAGATAAAGTTTTATTGGATATAGAGGTGGATTTTGAGAATAGGAGTTTAAAGGGAAAGGCTATAAATAGGTTAACGGTTTTACGTAAAATAGATGTAATTGAGTTTGACGCTGTAGACATGAGTATAGAGAAGGTTCTTTTAAACAATAGTAATATAGATTATGATTATGATGGAAATGTCTTAAAAATATTTCTTCCAAAGGAGGCGGATAGAGGCGAGAAACTAGAGGTAGATATTGAATATTATGTCGAGAAACCTAAGATGGGATTATGGTTTATACCCATTGATAGCGATGAGCCAGCTATACAGGTATGGACTCAGGGAGAGCCGGAGGATAATAGATATTGGATCCCAACCTACGATTATCCAGACAATAAAACACTTCTAGAAATATCGATTACATGTCCAAGCTGGGCGAAAGTTTTCTCGAATGGAGTTTTAGTAGATAAAAGAATGCTTAATGGAAAAACTGTTTGGAAATATAGGTTGGATAATGCTATTCCAACATATCTTATAGCCTTCGCTGCAGGAAAATTCAGTATTATTGAAGAAAAATATAGAAATATTTTGCTTCAATATGTTGTCCCTGAAGGTAGAGAAAGGGATGTTAAGAGAAGCTTTTCTAAGACTTCCCAAATGATAAAGTTCTTTGAAGAATTTACTGGTGTAGAGTATCCATATCCCAAATACACCCAAATATGCTTGTCAGAATATGGTGGAGGAATGGAGAATGCTTCAATAACATTTTTAACAGACTATACTCTTCACGATGAAAAAGCACATATGGATTTTAGAAGTGAACCGCTTGTTTCACATGAGTTATCACATCAATGGTTTGGAGATCTAGTTACATGTCTTGACTGGAGTCATCTATGGCTTAATGAAAGCTTTGCAACGCTTATGGCTGCATTATGGAGAAGACATGATTTGGGTGAAAATGAATTTATATATAACTTATTGAATATGCTTGACTCCTATCTCTCAGAATATTCTTCAAGATACTCTAGACCAATAGTTATGAGGATTTATGGAGATCCTGAGGAGATGTTCGATGCCCATAGCTATCCTAAAGGTGCATTGATTCTATGGACATTGATGTCAATTATCGGTGAAGAATGTTTTAGAAATGCTATTAAAAAATATTTGACAAGATTTGCTAATAAGAATGCAGATACAGAAGATTTGAGAAAAATATTTGAAGAAGAGTCGAAAATGGAGTTAGACTGGTTTTTCGAACAATATGTATATAATTCTGGACATCCCGTATTAAAGGTGAGCTATAAATGGCTTCATAAGGATAAAATGGTTGAGGTAAAAATTGAACAGAAACAGGGTAAGGATTCGTTGGAAACATATACATTTCCTTTAGAAATATTTGTATATGGTAAAAACTATACTATACTTAGGAGATACTGGATTAGCGATAAAAGCCATATATTTCATATACATGCACCAGATAAACCAATATATGTTTGTATCGATCCAAAATTTAAGATATTTAAGAAACTTGATTTAGAACTAGGTGTAGAAGAATTATTGAAAATAGTTAAAGAATGTATGTATCTTTATCCAAGAATAATAGCTGTACGTAAATTAAGTGAGAAGGGTAATTTGAAGACTATAAGAGAATTGACTCCAATACTTCTAGACGAAAATGTGTTCTGGGGATTGAGAAGTGAGATAGCTAAAACTTTTGGGAAAATTGGTGGAAGTATTGCACGGGATAGTCTTTTAAAGGCTCTTGAAGAAGTGAAACATCCAAAAGTTAGGAGAAGCATAGTATCAGCTCTATCAAACTTTAAAGAAGATATTGTTGGTGAAAGATTGGTCTCAATTTTAAGAAATAGCGATGAGAGCTACTTTGTTAGAGCCAGTGCCGCACTAAGTATAGCTAAAACGAGGTATAAGGATACTGTAAAAGTACTTGAAGAAGCGTTAAAATATCCCTCTCATGGAAACGTTATCGTTGTAAACGCCTTAGAAGGTTTAGGTATGACCGAAAGTGATGAAGCATTAAACATAATTTTAAACTATACTAAGAACCGGGATCCGATTATTAAGACCGCGGCTATAAGGGCTTTAGGATATTTTGCCAATAGAAGAAAGATAATCGAACTATTATCAGATTTTTCTAAGAGTAGGAATCCAAGAATAAGGAGGGCTGTAATATCATCTATAAGGATAAGCATGAATCCAAAGCTCTTACCAATATTAGATACTCTAAGTAAAGATGTTTCAGGATTTATAAAGAGATCTGCAAGAGATACTGCTAAGAAAATTAGGAAACATATGGAGAAAGGAGAGGAGTATAGAAAGCTTAGAGAAGAAATTGAGAAACTAAGAGCCGAGGAAAGAAGATTAATGGAGAGAATAGAGTTAATGGAAAAGAGAATAATTTAGGATGAGTGGAGAGATGAAATAAGGGTCTAACTTTAAAATTCTTTTTACCAATGGATAATTTTCTATACTTGTATCAACTACTTTGGTCCAGAAGGATTATTAGGATCATCAGTTTTAGCATAAGTATATACTTCTTTTACCCTTGGCTTTCCAGATACTTTATTACATCATTTAATAAAAGTGATCTATATCCTCTACCCCTATGATTTACATCGATATATAGACAGGAAATATATACAATATCTTTTCTAAGAATATTGGTCCACTTACCGTCATATTCTCCCAAAGTTTTAAAGAACATTGATGAAGCAAACTCGATATATCCTATACATTTGTCTCCTTCCAGCAGTATTTTTGAACATACCCATATTTTTTCACATATTTTTAAACTAGTTAAGCTTAAGTATTATTTTTAAACTAGTATCGTCTTCATTGAAATGTTAGGGATACTCCCAGTATATGCATGCCTTACATGACATTAGCAATCGACTAAAATTATCCATACTTAGATTACAATTTTCACGATTATCTCCTACTAGCTATACTATATTTCAATGCATTATATGGGCATGTCGATATACATTCTCCACATAATAGACATCCCGGAGACTTGCCAATATCCTCAAATTTCAAATTCATTGGACACTTATATAAACACACCTTGCAGCCAGTACATTTATTTTTATCGATTTTAATTGTTAGAAATGAGAGTCTATTCATTAAACCATATATTATTCCTATTGGACATAAGTATCTGCACCAAAATCTATCTATAGACATTGTAAATATAATGACTAGAGTTAATGTAAGAATATGCATATAAAAATATATGGAAACAGGTGTATCCGGATTTAATACGTAATATGGTATTAATCCAAATAATGTTCCGGCGGGACAATATTTGCAGAAAACAGTGTCTTCATAAATATATGCTAGAAATAAATAGAAAAATGATAGGAGGAGAGATGGAATAAATATATATTTTATATTTAACTTCTTTAGTCCAAGCCTCTTACCATAGCTTCTAATCAAGTCTTGAAATGCCCCAAATGGACATACCCATCCACAATAAGACCTTCCTCCAATAGCAGTATATAATCCTATGGAGCCTATCCAATAATATGGAATTCTATGCAACGCTATGAAATGTTGTAGAACACCGAAGGGGCATCCAAATGCGGCTAGTGGACATGCATAACAATATAGTGCTGGAGTAATTATACCTGTCTTAGCATAAAAATTTATGCCAATGTTATGTAGGAGGAAACTTAAGAACTGGACTATACGTCTAATCCTAGTATATTTCATTCAATCACCTAGACCTACACATGCTCTGCATAGAATCCTCACAAACGACTGAACCAAAATATATTCTTCATCAAAATTATAGGATAATAATGCAATAAAAAGTAGCAATAGCAACACCTTGAGAAACAATATACACATTGTACGTAAGTTTATGCGACTCACTATATCCACCAAATTTATTTTACCATAATTTAGATATAAAACGTTAATTAATTTCTATAAAATAGCTAGAAATATATTTTAATATGAAAAGCAGACGATGAATAAAAATAAAGAAGACATCGGAGAAGTATTAAAATATCTAGTAAAATACAATAATATCGTGACTCATATGTATAAGGAATATGCTTTAAAATGGATTGATGAAAACAGGGATCATATTATTGAAATCAGTGATACTATATGGAGATATGCTGAACTAGGTTTAATCGAATATAAATCATCAAAGTTATTAGCTAGTGAACTTGAGAAAAATGGTTTTAAAGTAAAATTTAATATATCTGGAATGCCTACAGCATTTATAGCTGAATATGGCGAAGGTAAACCAGTTATAGGTATATTAGGTGAATATGATGCTCTGCCAGGACTTTCTCAGAAAAACGTTCCTTGGAGAGAACCTCTGGAACCCGGTGCGCCTGGACATGGATGCGGACATAATATATATGGTACGTCTGGTATGGCTGGTGTAATAGCGGCTAAAAAAGTCATGGAGAAATATGGTTTAAAGGGAACTATAAGGTTTTATGGTTGTCCAGCAGAGGAAAATTTTAGTGGAAAAGTATTTATGGTTAGAGATGGCTATTTTGACGATGTCGATGCAGCTATAGGACATCATCCTGGATCCATGAATAGTGTAACACTTAAAACTAGTCTTGCAGTATATTCGGTTAAATTTCATTTCTATGGTAAGGCTGCACATGCCAGTGGTTCTCCAGATCAGGGTAGAAGTGCATTAGATGGGGTAGAGTTAATGAACATTGGTGTAAACTATTTGAGAGAACACATCATTCAAGATGCGAGAATACATTATATAATTGTAAAGGGAGGAGAACAACCAAATATTGTTCCAGATTATGCTGTAAGCTGGTATTATATTCGTGCTCCAGAAATTGATCAAGTAGAATATATCTATAAATGGATTTTAGATATAGCTAAAGGCGCTGCATTAATGACTAGAACTAGATATGAGAAAGAATTTATAGATGGTATAAGTAATCTTATACCAAATCGTGTTTTAGCAGAATTAATTATAAAAAATATGCGTGAAATAGGTTTACCAAAATATAGTGAAGAAGACTTAAAGTTTGCTAGAGAGATCGCGAAAACAATTCCAATAGAACAAAAAATAAATCAGCTTAGAAAATCTTCTAGACCTGGATGGGAAAGACTTGTAGACAAACTTATAGATGATGAAATACCTGATCCATGGGGTGAAGGAGAAATATTTCATGCATCAACAGACGTTGCAGACGTTAGTTGGAAAACACCTACAGTAGAATTCAGTACAGCTGCATGGGTTTTAGGAACCCCTGGACACTCATGGCAAAGTACAGCCCAGTCGGGATCAAGTCTAGGACATAAATCACTAATATTCTCGTCGAAAATAATTGCATCAACAATCATAGATCTACTTACGAATCCGGAAATACTTGAAAGAGCTAAGAAGGAACATAGAGAAAGATTAAAGGGAAGAAAATATAAGCCTCCAATACCAGAAACACTTAAACCTCCGCTAGATTTCTGGAAGAAACATCGTGAATAATCGGTAAATTTATTTGTTTCTTTATAAATACATATATCATTGAGAACATGGTTATTGGATTGGATCTTAAAACATTCTTGAATCCACAATCCCTTCCTATGTATGAATCCATTATTTATGCTAGTATGGATATTATAGGCATTATTTTATTCTTAGCGGTGATTTTTAATGAATACTATAAGCTGAAAACAGCTTCATCAAAAAACTCTGTTTTAATCATTATATTTTATGCTCTCAGCAGCATCCTACTCTTTACAAGCACTATAACATTATATTTTAACTTAGACCCCTCAACCACCCATATATTGGCAATGATAAGTTTTGGGATATTTCTTCTATCGATAATAGTATTTCTAATGATATTCTTATCTAAAATATCATCTATTAGTAAAAGAGATACCCTATATAAGATGATTTTAAATTAAATAAATATAGCCTAAAGAACCATAATGAAATAGATTTAAGCATAACTCTCTTAGAAATATATTGGATATCTCTAAACTACTTCAATGCTTAAATTAATTCCATGCCACATAGCGGATATCATCTCCGATAAAACATCAGCAAAATACAGCTAAAAATTATTAAATGGTCTCAGTCTAATGATAAGATTTATTTAACTCCTCTCTATACTTTAATATATGAATAATAAGGATGTAGAGAAAATTTCTGGACTTATCTTTATTTCATTGATGTTTATTGGCGCTGGTATCGGATTACTTTTCGGTAGACCCGATGTCGGTGGCGCTATCGGGATGGGTGTTGGATTTTTAGCTATGGCTTTTCTTAGATACTGGGGGATTAAGTTAAAGTCTGAAAAAACAGTTTCTCTAAAGGGGTCTCTCGGATCTATTATCTTAGCTTCCATTGGTATTATGTTTATTTTCAGTGGTGTTGCATTACTATTTGACTTGGAATTTTTAATGAAATATATTTTAGGTATCATTGCCATAGCTATTGGATTGGTCTTTCTATCTATAGCGTTTAAATTGATTGTAAAATAGGGGGGATCATGGCTACTCCAATTACATATGGTCCTTTACATCACTTCTTCGGTTACTATGATAAGTGCCCCTGGAGCGGATCTGAAAAATACATGCTTGTTCTCGAGGTAGACTTCATGGATCGCCCTCCTTCTCCAAACGATATAGTTAGGATTGGATTAATAGATTTAAAGGATTATAGGTTAAATATTATAGATTTTTCTAGAGCTTGGAACTGGCAGCAGGGATGTATGCTTCAATGGCTTCCGCCCAGACTTGATGAGACAATCATATATAATGATAGACTTGGGGATAAATTTGTCTCAATTATATTGGATATTGAGAGAGATGAGAGACGGGTTTTACCTCTACCAATATATTGTGTTAGTCATGATGGTAAATATGGTTTATCTTTAAATTTTGCACGTCTAGACCATACTCGTCCAGGATATGGTTATAAAGGTATATCCGATCCATTCAGAAATATATCTGCACCCCGTGATGATGGAATATTTCTAATCGACCTCGAATCCGGAGAATATGAGCTTATAATATCTTTAGCTGAGATAGCTTCATTTAGACATGATTCTAGTATGGATCATGCATTACATTGGTTTAATCATCTACTTTTTAATCCAAATGACTCTAGATTCGTATTTCTTCATAGATGGTCTAGAGATAGAAAGAGTTGGTATACCCGTATGTTTACCGCAGATAAAGATGGTTCAGAAATATATTGTGTATCTGATCATAAATATGTTTCACATTTTGATTGGAGGGATTCGAATCATATTCTTGCCTGGGCTAGGAGATATGGATTGGGAGACCATTATTATCTTTTTAAAGATAAAGAAGAAGAAATAGAGATTGTAGGTAAAGATATTCTTACAGAGAATGGTCACTGTAGCTATTCTCCGGATCGTAAATGGATATTAACAGACACTTATCCGGATAGAAAAAGTTTCCAGAAGATAATATTATACAATGTTGAGAAAAATTTTAAAATAGTTCTTGGAGAATTTTATTCTATTCCAGAACTTAGGGGAGAGATTAGATGTGATTTACATCCACGATGGAGTAGAGATGGTAGAAAAATATGCTTTGATTCAACACATGAAGGCTCTAGACAAATGTATGTAATCGATCTAGAAAAAATTTTATCTCAATATTAATGTCTTTATTTCCCAAGGCTTTATCGTAACTTCATCTCTCCTGATAGAATTGACCTCTCTCCCAAACATATCTGCTTCATAAATCTTTTTATCCCTACATTTAAGAAATGTTTCGATATCTGTACCCATAATCCTCAACAATATTCCGTTTTGTATAAGTCTCAGTGCTATTGGAATAGCATTAGTAGAAATATTTAATAGTCTAATCTTTTCATTTCTGCATGGAAATACGTGTGGAGACATATATTCTAATCCGTATTCAAAGGTCCTTCTTATAGATTCAGTTTTGCTTGATGTGGACATGATTTTAAGAAAATATGGGCCTTCTCTAGGTAAATGAAATATAGCTTCCCCTTTGTTGGGACATGCTTTAAGGAAATGTATGTTTAGGCTTGATACTACAATATATTTTCCATTGATTTTAAATAATGTTAGACTTGTAAAATGTGTTTCACCCTCCACATCCTCTATTCCAAACGGATAGTCCACAAATATTTTACTGCATTTATCAACTCTTATGGTTAGGTTTGATGGTTTATGTATATTAATGTAAAACATTATTTCATCCTTTAATTCAATTATCTTTATCATAGACTTGTCCTTGAGAAAACATAGATATTTATTGTAGACAGCGCCTCTAGATTTCTCGTCCATCTTAACTATTTTTTCATTGTTTAATGAAAACTCTATATCTATATCATCTATCCTTATTAATATTCCCTTTTTCTTTAAATTTATTTTAGAATCTATTTTATCATTTAAACTCTGTTTTAAAGGTGTTAAGACTTGTATTGAATAAGGATTTAATTTATGGATAAATGTGGCTACTTTAAGCCATCCCTGCTTTTCAAACTGTAATGGTATTTCTAATCCGTCTGGAGATTTTAGAGAACTATAATTCCATATATATGGCGGTATAAATCTATATATTAGAGATGCCCTCCATCCAAATGGATTAAACACTATAACCTTTTCCTCAGTATCCGGGACATATAGTTTTTCTTCGAGAATTCTCCGTATAATAGATTCAGAATTATTTTCCACATATACTGCTAATTGTTCAGCTTTATATCCAGCTTTTAGGAAAACTTTTGGACCAAGATATTCTCCATAAACATGTCTTCTATTCTCCATATATTCTCCTTCATAGCTGTCTGGAACTACATAACAGTCATGGGCTTGAGCATCTAAAAGCTTTCTCCATAATTCTTCAAGAGTATTTAATTTAATTCCCATTAATGTTGCAAGTGTTTCAGCTGCAATTAATCTATATTCAGCTTTCCTAACATGATATAACGTGTTTGGATAATATTTTATTATCTTAAACCTATATTCTATCCATTTAGGTTTAAATATTGTTTTAGATTTAGGTGTAGATGTGAAGAAATCTATATATCTTGAATATCTATAAGGAAGTTTTCCATCCCTATACATTTTATAGTATTTTTCTCTATCCCGTACTGGATAGATAAAGTCTTCAAAATGGTTTAAAGCAATATATTTTATATCTCTATTTTTCTCAGCGATTTCCACCATTTTCTCAAGTTCTTTATAAAATTTTCCACCCAGCTGTTCTCCAAACAATATAGATTTATATGCTGGTAATGTTTCTATCATCGACCCATCTAGAGACATCCATAAAACTTTTTCAGCATCTATTTGAGGCGCAGACCCATTTAATCTAACCCTTATAGAAGCATATTTATAGCCAAATTTAACTAATATTTGGGGTAGCTGTGGATGAATGGCATACTCTGTATGAGCATAGATTATCGGCCTCACTCCAAACATTTTTTCAAACTCCTTTAAACCATAATAGAACTGCTGAATATTAGATTCATATCCAATTATACTTAGATATGGTAGATTATATGTTCCGTTAACTATCTCCACCAATTTTTTTTCTAACCCAGTTTTTATCAGTGAAACTATATCTGAATATCTTCTCTCAACCAAGAATTTTAGAGACGAAGGGCTAAGCTCAAATATTATTGGTATACCATATTTAAAGGCATCTAAAATAAGTTTCTCTAACACTCTGTTAGCCCATTCAGGAAAATCGAATTCACAGTATCCTGTATCATCATATAAGAGAGCCACGTGTGCTCCATCCAGAATAAATATTTTTCTACCCATAAATATGTGTTAATAATATATTTATTAATAAATATAATTATTTCTTCATTTAATGAGGTGCTATCAACTTAATCACAGTAAGCTGAGGACGGCGGATGCTTAAACTCTGGAAAATATGTGTACCATATATTATAGAAGCGAACCCCCTTCGATAAATCTTAAGTTAACAGCGCCTTTAATGAAAGGCTAAAAGATATATATACGATATAATTAACATCAACATAGAGGTGATTATTATGCTTTCATGTTTAAATGAAGCCACCACGATGCCATATAGTCTTAACGACGATATACATTACTCAGCTCTAGCAGGATTTAAGGGAATCGAAATATGGGTAGATAAACTCAAAAAATTTCTAGAGAAATATTCTAAGGAAGATTTAAAAAAGCTTTTAGATAAAGCAAATATTTCTGCACCATGTCTCTGCGCATTTGGTGGAATAGTATTTCCTCCAAAAGACATATTTGAGAAAAGGGTTAAAGAGATGGAGAAATATCTTGAGGTCGGCAACTTTATAGGCTCTAAATATATTGTTCTATGCGCAGAAGGATTCGGTGGAAAAAGTTTTGAAGAGGCTAGAGAAAAATATGTTCTTAGACTTAGAGAATTAAGTAGGATTTTAGAAAGCTATGATATAATGATTGCACTTGAATGGTTTGACGAACTCCCCCCAGCGATAGATATAGTTAAAAGTATAGATAATGAAAATATAGGATTCCTTATA
>Ga0190309_1000012_pt1 | contig 76570 bp, 78 predicted proteins | sample 48700767_MG_FD_161656 | JGI IMG/M metagenome (GOLD analysis project Ga0190309, IMG submission 161656) | Hydrothermal vent sediment bacterial communities from Southern Trench, Guaymas Basin, Mexico - 4870-07-6-7_MG | ecosystem: Environmental > Aquatic > Marine > Hydrothermal vents > Sediment ... | reverse complement strand
AGGAAGATACGTTCCATTATCTCTAAGAGGATTATTGATTCCATATAGCGATGAGAATAAGGCATTTGAAGACGGAGCACTTTTAGCGGACTATGGAAAATATTCTATAATATTCTCTATACAAAACACTGCAACGTTTATCTATGTAAGTAGCGGATTATCTATGAGAGGTGTTTCAGCAATTATACCAGTAATTATTGGAATTACTATAGGTATTAATACAATGTTGGCGTCAGTTTATAGTAAGAGGAGAGAGATTTCTATATATAGTGCTTTAGGCTTTAATCCTTCAGTAGTAAAGTTTTTGTTTATGGCAGAGGCTTTGATATTATCCGTAACTGGGGGTGGTATAGGATATCTTGGAGGGTTACTGTTACTAGTAATTGGAAGAAGAACTGGGATTTTCGGAGAACTTGGTTTTTCAATTACACCTACATGGACTGTTTTAAGCTTTATTCTGGCGATAGTTGTTATGATTATAGCTTCAATATATCCTTCTGAAAAGGCTGCGTTGCAGGTAGTTCCAAGCTACACTAGGAAGTGGAGATTAACTAGTGGCAGCTTTTCTTATAAATTTAAGGAGAAATTTCCATTTAGAATTGAGAAAGAACTTATAGAGAAGTTTAAAGAATTTATGTATAATAGATTAAAGTCAACTTTTCCCGCACTTTCACTATATGTTAGATCAACAGTAGGTTTGGAAGTTAGGGATGGAGTACATTATATATGGATTGATGCTGAAATGGTTTCTGAAGGTCGTAATAAAGGATTATTCTATATAGAGTTGAGGCCATCAGAAGACGGAAGATTTTATGAGGTATATGTAGGCGCTAAGCCAATTATAAGGGGGATGAAGTACAGGGAGATGGCGTATATGATTATAGAGGAGATTAGACGTGGAATATTAGCTTGGCAGGCAATATATAAGGGAAGGGTGTCTAAATGATTGGTAGAAAAGATAGAGGAAAGTCACTTATATGGATATTATTTCACTCACTTTTCTCACTCTTTCTATACAGGTTTCACATACTTCCAGGGTACTTTGAGTTTTTAAATGAATCTATAATGATAGGATCTATTGCGGCGATAAGCGCTATATATGGGCCATCCATTGGATTTATATCCTCCCTTATATCTACTTTATTAATAGTCTTTATTCCAACAATTTATACAAATAACTTGGTAAATCTTATATCTACTATATGGTGTATCTTTATGAGGCAGATTGTTGTTGCAGGATTTACTGGCATAATTGTAGATACCCCCGAAAGAATTGGAAGAACACCTTGCTGGACATTTATATCTCATCTACTCGCGACAATATTTATATCTCTACCATTTATAGCCAATCTAGAATATTTTTTAGGTACAACTATTCCAAGACATGCACCGATATTTGCATCCTCATCGCTTCTCTCCATAATATTTTTAACAATATATAGTATTACGCCTAAAATACGTACTAAGAAATAATAATTACATTTAAATTCTACAGTATATCATATTATTCGATGAATGTTATGGATGAACCAATTATTAGAGAAGTTATAATCGAAAACTTTATGTCATATGAGTATGCTAGAATACCGTTTAAAAACGGTATAAATATTATTAGTGGACCAAACGGTTCAGGTAAGTCTTCAATACTGTTAGCCCTTGCCGTAGCCTTAGGTCAAACATATACTGAGAGGGGTAGGAGACTTAGCGATTTAATTCGTAGAGGTAGAGATCTTGCTAGAGTAACTGTTGTAATAAATAATTCTCCTAAAAATGGTGTTAGACCTATCCCAAGATATAGGATTGACGATATATATGTATCTAGATATCTTAAAAGTGACGGATCCTATTGGCATGAAATAAATTATAGAGTTGTTAGTAAAGGTGAAGTTGAGAGATTATTGTCGCATATAAATCTTAATCCAAATAACAGCCTAATAATAATGCATCAAAATATGATTGAGGAGTTTGCAGTAATATCTCCTATTGAAAGACTTCGTTTGATAGAAGAGGCTGTAGGTATAAGTGGATACAGAGATAGAATCATTGAATCTATGAGAAACTTAGAGACAGTTATTGGGGAGGAGAAGGAGGTTAAAAATATGCTTGAGAAGGCTTATAATGCCTTACATTATTGGGAGGATAAGTATAAAAGGTTTCAGGAGAAGTTAAGGTTTCTAGATAGATTGAAAAATCTTAGATGCGAACTGGCTTGGCTAAAATATGATAAGAAAATGAAGGAGATCGAAAATTTGGAGGAAAGAGTTGGGAGGGTGAAGGCAGAATTAATAAAGTATAAGAGCGAATTTAGGAGGAATGAAGAGGATATTGCTAAAATAGAAGGTAAAATAAATATATTGTATGATGAGCTCCATAGGTTACTTAAAAAGTATATTCAATATCTTAGAGAATATTTTAGAGTAAAATTTGCTGAAAATAGAGATGATAAAAGATTGCAGGATGTATGCGATGAACTATATGCTTCATATCAGTTAAGGAATAGTGAGCTTAGAAGAATGTGGAATCTATTGGTCGAACAAAAATCTAAAGAGGCTATACTCTCATTTAAAATAGAGATTCTCCAAAAAAATATAAATGATTTACTTAGAGAGATTTCTAGACATAAAAGTATATTAAATGAACTTGAGAAAAATGCTAGAGAACTGGGTCCAAGAGTAGTTTCAAATAGAAAGATTATTGAGGTTGAGGATGAAATAAAATCTATTAATGTAAAACTAACTCTATATTCTGATATAAATCGTGACGTAGTTGAGGTTTATGAAAAATATCTTAAATCTATAGAGGATTTAGAGAATAGGGCTAGAATTGTTGCAGAGGATAAGAATAGAGTTATGATCGAGCTTGAGAAGAGAAAGGCTGTATGGAAGAAGAGATTGATCGAACTGGTAAGTGAAGTAGATAAAACATATAAAGAGCTTTTAGAATATGTTGATGCCATCGGTGAGATACGGGTTATAAATATTGATAACATTGAGAATGCTGGGTTAGAGTTATTGGTCGGATTTAGGAATATGAAGCCAACTACATTAGATGCATATATTCAGAGTGGAGGTGAACGAACTACAGCGATAATGTGTTTTCTCCTAGCTCTCCAACAACATATTAAGTCTCCTTTAAGAGCTATAGATGAGTTTGATGTTCATATGGATCCAAGTAATAGGGAGAAGATAATGGAGATGCTTTTCAATATAGCTGAGAGAAGTGGAGGACAGTATATTATAATTACGCCAGGATATCTTGTAAATGTTAGACCAAATATGAATATAATTTTGGTTCAAAGAGTCGGCGAAGTATCAACCATTAGAGAAACTATATCGGTTGGGGGTTAAACTATGGATAAAATGGATAAGAGATCAGAGATATATGAGCGTTTAATAAAAATTATAGAGGTAACTAAAAATATTTATGAGAATAGGATTGATCCATTCAAAATTGATTTAAATAAGATTATCGAAGAGCTTGCTCAAATTTTTCCTAAATTAAAAAGTGCTGATGAAATAGGATTAGACATAGAGGCATTATATAATATTGCCTTACTAGTCCGAGAACGTGGAGATTGGATTAGAAGTGAGTCTGCACTTCTAGTGCTTGGACCGCTATTTGCAATGCTTAGGATAAAGTTGTTTAATCCTGAAGAGCTTGCAAAAATATTTTTGGAGTCATGGCATCCAATAATATCTTTAAATCAGATAACTACTACGAGGTTCCTATCAGCATTAAACTACTGGATGTCATTGAAGAAATATGGTGGCAGGAAAATTGAATTGATTAAAGATATCGGGTTCAGTGAAATAAGTTTTGATGAACTCAGAAAATATGGCTTTTTATCGGAAGAAGGATTTAGAAAAATTGTAATGAAGTTTAGAAATCGTATTGAAAAATTGTTTAAGAGGAGGGATCGTATAGATTATTGGGAATGTGTTATGGCTAATTCATTTCAAAGAACTGTTGAGAATGCATATGCATTATCATTTTTAATATCTAGAGGCATATATTTTATAGATATTGAACCACTTTCTGGTAAAATATATGTTTATAAAAAGATGCCTAGAAAGATTATATCCTCGTCGATTGTAACATCAATATCATATGAAGATTGGGTTAAGAGGAGGATGGAAAATGAGTAGCAGGGAGAATTTTAAATATAAGATTTGGAAGGCTGCTAGAATACTTTTGTTGAGCGGATATAGGAGGGTTGGTGTTAGAGGATGGGAGCTTAAAAGAATACTTGGTCCAAGATATCTGGATGTAATAAAGATACTGGATGAAGAGTTGGATAAAATAGGGTTAACTGTAAGGGCTGTATCAAGATCTGGTGAGATTTTAAGTTTAGATGATCCTGGAAAATTGAGTAAAGCTATATTTATTATCGTTACTAAGGAGTCTCCGAGTCTAAGTGAGGTTAGGGCGGCTGGATGGAGGATAGATGATTTAGCAATACTTGCTGCCACAATAATGTATATTGTATCAAGAAGAGGAGAGGCTCCCAGAAAGGACGTGGAGAATATGCTTAAAGAAAAGTTTCCTCAATGGAAGATTTCATTTAATCTTGACAGATTTATTAGATATGAGTATTTGGAGGAGGAGGATAATATATTGAGGATTGGATGGAGAACTAAGGCAGAAGTAAATCTACAAAAACTTCTCGGTATACCTATAACAGAATTATCTGAAAAAGATAAAAAATAATCTATTTGGGAACAAATCTTCTACCACTAATAGTTATTCTTCTAACTATTCTCTCATCCCTATCTTCTCCTTCAGGTGTAGTTATAGCAATAACGTCTACATATGGTTCTAGTGGTGAACCAGAGATCTTTTTACCCAGGGTTTCCTGTACTTGAAATATTCCAGCACTATTGTTCATATATATTCTTATTTCAATAGGCTTTTCGGATCCTCTTACAATTTTTACATCCTCTATTGATAGAGCAGAAACTGTATGTATGTTTACATTACCTGAATCAAATGCAAGCCTACCCCTACCCTTAGTCATATCGGTTCCATCAGCTATGCCGATCAGAGATGCTTCTATAGTGAGATCCTTTACGTCAGCACCGTGTGCATAAATTGTATGGAGTATATGTCCTCTAACTTCATACATTATCTCTTTATCTTCATAGATATTTGATAGCAATCTATTCAATATAGGTATAGCTAGATATACAGAATGTAATGGATGTAATTCTCTATGAACTTGATTTCCGATATCATGTAAAAGACCTCCAGCTAGGACTATTAAATGTTCATCATCATCGTCTCCAGCACGTTCTTCCATGACATCTGGAAAAACACCGCTATCTAACAGTAGGTCTAACATTTTCAGAGCATTTGCTGCAACAACCTTTGCATGTATTTCTCCATGATCATTGTAATTTAATTTTGCTACAGCAATAAAGTCTGCGATATCCCAGCAAGCATTTACCTCTGGATCGTCTTTAACAATATTCCAGAACTTTGATGCTTTAGGATATTTTCTTATTGATTCAGCGATAGTTTTTTCAGCATTTTTCTTTAATTCATCATATGATGACGGCAACTCTAGTTCAAATCCCTTTCCTAAACCAACTTTTTTAGCCAACAATTCCACCAAGTTAAATCTACAATTAACAACTATAATATTAGATAATGGTATAAAACCTTTTGGCTTTGTCAACAGAATAATCTAAATATAAATGTTCATTGGTCAAAATATAACTTTATAAACTATAATTCTAATACCTTTGTCGTTATAATTGGACCCTGCCTTGTTATGATCATTGTATCTTCAAACTGTGAGACTATACCACCATATTTATCTACTAATGAATGATAAACATAGACTCTCTTGTATGTTATTAAATCTAAAAGCTTGTTAAATCCTTCTTCCCCGTATCTTTTATATATCCATCTCTCTGAAAATGGTAGAGAATGATACTCCATCCATATTTTTCTCATAAAAAATTGAAGCTCTCTATCTTCCTTAATTTTCTTCATTATAGTAAGCTGATATATATGGCCATTTCCCATTTCTACCACATATCCAGCACCATCTGTGGCAAATGGTTCAATAGCATATACCTCGTTTTTCTCAATTTTCTTAAAAGTGTATGTAGATATATTTGGAACACTTTTACCTGCATGAAGGTTATACTTATCTATCTTATGTCCGCTTAGATTTGAGATAGGTTTATATCCATACTGTAAAATAGTTTTTTCAACCATTTCTCCAATACTTCCCAGACTTATCCCAGGTCTAATATTTTTCTCAACATTTTCTAACGCAGATCTAGAAGCCATAAGTAGTTTTTCATATTTAGGGTTAAATGATATCGTTATAGCTGCATCAGCAATATAACCATCTATATGTGCGCCTACATCAACCTTTATAACACTTTTTCTTGGAATTATATTTAAATCGTTTATTGAAGGTGAATAATGAGCAGCTACATGATTTATAGAAATATTTACTGGAAACGCTGGTTTAGCATTTCTATCACTTATTTCTCTCTCCAATCTTTCAGCTATCTTTAATAAAGATTGACCTTCCTCGATGACGTTTAGAGCTATGTTAAGAGTATGATAGACTACTTCACCTGCCTTTAGATATTTTTTAATCTCTTCTTCCCTTAACATAAAATATTACCTCCAAGTATTTATATGAGATTAGGAAACAGATTTATAAATCTTTATCAATTTATATGTGGTCTAAATGTATATGATATTACTATTGCCAAAAATTATTTTCGCAAAAATATTTAATAGGAAAATAGCTTTATGTGACGTTGGGGATGTTGACGGAATAGCTAGCGCAACACTATTTAAGATAAAATATCCCAAGGGTATTGTAATATTGGCCAGTCCAGTGGATGTTGTTAAAGGAAGAATATTAAAACTATTTTACTGGGACTTTGTCGCCGACCTGCCATGTCCGGGTAAGGTATATATTAGGGCGGATCACCATAAAACTAATCTACCATGTGCTGTTAAAGAATTTTATGATCCGAAGGCTCCATGCTCGGCCATATTGGCTTTAAAAGCATTAAATCTCGAGGGAAATGTTGTTGCAGAAAAGTTGGCCAAAATAGCTATCGAAACTGATACGGCAAATATAGTTAGTGAGGATGCAATGTTATTGGATAATGCTGTTAGCGGCGCCGATTATTTCGGGAGATTATATATTATTGATAGATTATCGAGAATCGGCTTAAATGCTTTAAATGATTCTAGGATAAAGGAGTTTATAGATAGGTCAAAGAATCTTAGGAATATGATTAAGTCTTTTGCAAATAGTATCAATATAAAGGATGAGATGGTGCTTGTTTTTAAAAAGAATATCGGTTTCCATTATCGATATCTATGTATTCTTTTAGAGAAAATGGGGGCTAAGTTTACATGTATAATTGTGCCTAGAGGATTTAGAGAGATTAGATTATATCTCGGATCAAATTCAAAATATGATGTATCGGTATTGGCAAGATATTTTGGTGGAGGGGGGCATAAAGTGGCAGCAGGGGCATCTATAAAAACATTTAGAAGAAATAGTAAAATATTAGAGATATTATATAAGGTCAAGGTTTTTCTTAAGAAAAATTGTTTAAAATATATATATGTTTATAGTGAGGATAGATTTGAGTTAAGAGAGCTTTAATTTCTTATCTAAGTTTCTGAAAAACCTTGGTGAAAGCAGTATGGCTAATGATGCAAATGGTAATAGGTCTATCCAATCAAATAGGTCTAATGCCGTTGTTTTGAAAAACATTTGTAGGAATGGATTATATACTATAAATATATGAAGTATTAATGAGATAACTATAGATATTAGTAAAGCCTTATTTCTAATAATTTCTTTAAATGAACTGAATACGAATTCTTCTTCAGATCTACAGTTTAATGCTAATATTAGTTCAAATATGACTGCTTGTGTAAAGGCTAATGTTCTGGCTTCTGTAAGTGAGCGTCCATTTATTATAGCTATATAGAATGGTGTAATCCATGCAATTAGCGCCAAAAATATGGAGACAAGAATAAATGTCTTCATACCATGATATATTTGCTCCTTAGGACTTCTTGGAGGCCTTTTCATGACGTTTTTAGCTGGTGGATCTAACCCCAATGCGAGTGCGGGTAACCCATCTGTAACTAAATTTATCCACAATATTTGTACAGCTGTAAAGGGTATAGGCAGATCCAGCATTACAGATACAAATACTGTAAATATCTCATCCCAGTTTGCAGATAATAGTAGTCTAATAAATTTTCTAATATTATCATATATAGCTCTACCCTCCTCAATAGCTTTTACGATTGTTGAAAAATTATCATCTGCTAAAATCATGTCTGCAGCCTCTCTGGTTACATCCGAACCTCTAATTCCCATAGCTATACCTATATCTGCTCTTTTCACCGAGGGGGCATCATTTACACCGTCTCCTGTCATTGCCACTATATGCCCCTTTTTCTTTAACGCATCCACAATTCTAATCTTATGTTCTGGAGAAACTCTTGCAAAAACACTTACTCTATCCACTATGGCTAGAAAATCTTTATCATTCATGGAATCGATATCTTTGCCAGTGAGCACTAGTGAATCTTCTTTATCAATTAATCCAATTTCTCTTGCTATTGCTGTAGCTGTAGATTTATGGTCTCCAGTAACCATTATTACCTTTACACCTGCATGTCTAGCTTTCTTTATCGCCTCCGGAACCTCCGGTCTAGGAGGATCTATCATACCGACAATACCAACAAAAATCAAATCTTTCTCGATATCTTCTTCCTCAAAGTGATTTCTTGGAAAATATTTATATGCAAATGCAAGAGTTCTCAAAGCCTTTTCAGCAAGTCTACTAGTATTTTCCATTACTTTCTTCTTATCCTCTTCAGTTAATTCCCTAATACCGTTTTCATCTTCAATATATTTACATAGGTTTATGAGGATTTCAGGCGCTCCCTTTACATAAACCATTTTTCTACCATCTTTAGTTAAATTTACTGTACTCATCCTCTTTCTTATCGAATCAAAGGGTATTTCACCTACTCTAGGATAGTCTTTTCTACACTTTTCTACATTGTATCCGGCTTTAGCCGCGAGAACAATTAATGCGGCTTCCGTAGGGTCTCCAATAATACTCCAATTATTATTCTCTCGGATTAACTTTGCATCATTACAATATAAACCTATTTCAATAAGCCTTTCTAATACTCTATCTTTTCTTACATCGATTTCTTTTTCATTAATATAAAATTTTCCTTTGGGTTCGTATCCGCTTCCAGTAACCCTTATAACCCTATCTCCTATAACTATTTCTCTAACAGTCATTTCATTTTTAGTTAATGTTCCAGTCTTATCGGTGCATATCACAGTTACACTTCCAAGACCCTCGACAGCGGCAAGGCGTCTTATAATAGAGTTTCTCCTAGCTAGTCGTTGAACACCTAAAGCCAATGTAATCGTAACCACGGCTGGAAGTCCTTCAGGTACAGCTGATACGGCTAGACTTATAGATGTAAGAAGGATTTCAACATAATTAGCTCCCTCTAAGACTCCCTCAATAAATACGAGTATTACTAAGATTACAATGATTAATGTAAGCCATTTACCAAGTCTTTCCAATCTTTTTTGTAGAGGTGTTTCTTCTTCAGCTTCCTGAATAAGCTTAGCAATTCTACCGAAAACTGTATTCATTCCAGTCGATACAACGATACCAATACCTCTACCATACGTGGCTGTAGTAGCTGTAAACAACATATTTCTAATATCTCCTATACTTAATCCTTTGCTTTTAATGGGTTCTACACTTTTTTCCACTGGTATAGATTCGCCAGTAAGTATGGCTTCATCTATTTTTAAGTTTACTGCTTTAATTAATCTCATATCTGCTGGAATTTTATCTCCAGCACTAACTATAACTATGTCTCCGGGTACAAGTTCACGTGCAGGTATAATTTTCTCAACTCCATTTCTAATTACCTTACATTTAGGTGCGGCCAGCTTTTTCAAAGCTTCAAGAGATTTTTCAGCCCTATATTCCTGTATGAATCCTAGAATGCTATTCATGATAATTATAGCCAATATAACTATAGCATCATGAATTTCTCCCAAAAAGAATGAGACTATTGTGGAGAAGACTAGTAACAATACTAAAATACTTTTAAACTGATTTAGAAAGATTGTTAAAGCTGTTTTCTTTCTACCAGTCTCGATTTCATTAAATCCATATTTTTCAAGCCTTTTACCAACCTCTTTTTCACTTAATCCATTTTCATCTGAGCCAAGTTTTTCTAAAACATTCTTCCATGGTATTGAATACCATTTTTCTAAATCCATATATTCACCGAGCCCAGATTAGAGATATCAATCTCATATTAAAATATTATTAATACATTTTTGTTAAAACTTTATATGTATTGTTTGGAAATAATATTTGGTGTATTTTTTGTCTAAAAATGTCTTAGAACTTTTGTCTAAACCTGTTAGAAATATTATATATGAGAGAGGATTTAAAAATTTAACTCCCCCTCAAATCAAAGCTATACCATATATTTTATCTGGTGAAAATGTTTTAATAGTCGCTCCAACTGGCACAGGTAAAACTGAGGCTGCAATAATACCTATAATTGATATGATGCTTCACGGGAGACGTGGTAATGGTATAAATCTACTATATATTACTCCTCTAAGGGCGTTAAATAGAGATATGATTGAAAGATTAAACTGGTGGTTTAGAAGATTTGATTTTAAAATTGCTGTAAGACATGGCGACACCCCTCCAGATGAGAGAAGGCTTCAAGCAATATATCCTCCCGATGTATTAGTAACAACTCCAGAAACTCTTCAATTAATATTTTCTGGAAAAAGGTTAAGAGAGCATTTAAATACGGTTAAATGGGTTATTGTCGACGAAGTACACGAACTTGTTCCAAGTAAGAGAGGTGCACAGCTAAGCATATTACTGGAGAGGCTTCGTAGAAAGGTCGGTGATTTTCAAATTATAGGATTATCTGCTACTATAGGTAATCCAGAGGAGGTTTCACGATACTTGGTTGGTGTTAGAGGTAGATGTAAGATTATATATGTCCCAGTTGCAAAGATGTTTAGGATAAAGATTTTCTATCCTAAGCCTACAAATATCGATAAAGTTATTTCCGAAAAATATTTTCTATATCCAGATATATCTGCTAGGGTTAGATTAATAAAAGATTTTATCGGAAAATATAATTCGCTGCTAATATTCACGAATACACGACCGATGGCCGAACTACTTGGAAGCAGGTTAAAGTTACTGGATATGGATTTACCAATATTTACACATCATGGTTCTCTTTCAGCATCCACTAGAACGTGGATTGAAAGTGGATTAAAGAGGGGTGAGATTAAGGGAGTTGTATGCACGTCTTCACTTGAATTGGGCATAGATATTGGACACATAGATTTTATAATACAGTATAATTCTCCTAGACAAGTTTCAAAGCTTATACAACGTATAGGTAGAAGTGCGCATTATATTGGGGGTGTTAGTGAAGGAGCTATAATCGTATCAAATACAAATGACGCATTGGAAGCACTTGTACTAGTAAAGATGGTGGGTGAGGAAAAGATAGAGCCATCCGAGATATTGGATAAACCATATGATGTAGTTGTACACGAAATATGTGGATTGTTGATTGAAAGATTTGAGATAAATATATCGACAATATACAATATTCTAAGAGATTCAATGTATTTTAAATCTTTAAGCCTTAGAGAATTGAATGAGATAATTGAATATATGAATAAAATTAATTTGATAAGATATGGTTTTAATGAGGATGTTATTAGAAGGGGGAGTCGTATATTTGATTATTTCTATGGAAATTTGTCAATGATACCTGAATCTATACAATATGTAGCTATAGATTTATCCCAAAATCTTCCTATAGGATTGCTTGATGATTTCTTTGTTTCAGAATATCTTGAGCCAGGTGTGAGGTTTATAATGGCTGGAAGAACATGGGAGGTAGATCATATAATTGAAGATAAAGTATATGTCAATCCTATAGAGGATTATATAGGAGCTATTCCAAGCTGGATTGGAGAAGAGATACCAGTACCGTTTGAGGTTGCCCAAGAGGTTGGATTAATTAGAGGAATTGTTGAGAAAATGGCTTTAAGTAAAGTAGATTTAAATAAAATTTCAGAATATCTTTCACATTTACTTAAATATAATGATCTAAATCTCATATCTAATGCTATATCAGATATATATGAAATGGTTATTAAAAATATACCTGTACCTACTGATAAAAGAATTGTTGTCGAGAAAGCTGGTGAAATTATATATATTCACTCACATTTCGGTACACGTGTTAATAGAACTATAGGTAAATATCTAGTTTCTCAAATAACATCTTATCTAGGGACACCGGTATTTGTAAAGGAGAAACCATATGGAATACTTTTTAAGACAAAGGATATAGATGTGAAAGATATAGTTTGGCTGCTGAAAAATGTTTCTAGAAGAGAGTTTAAGACAAGATTAACTCAAAGCATTATTAACAGTAGACTTTTTAAATGGCGATTATCGCAGCTAGCTAAAAAAATGGGTGTAATCGATCCAGATACAAAGCTTACAAATATATCCTTAGATCAACTAGTTACTTCTCTTGAAAATACACCTGTATTTAAAGAGGCTTTAAGAGAAGTTCTTGAAAGAGATTTAGATATAGATAGAACACTGAAAATCATAGATTCTATAAATAGCGGTGAGATAAGTATCGTTGACGTAAGGGGTCCTACACCATTATTAGAGTCGAGTATAAAATATGTTTTAGAGTCATTAGAACCGGTGCCACTGGAGAGAAGAATTTTTCTGAGAATATTAACTTATAGAGCTAAATTAATGTCAAATATAGTTACAGAGGTATGTTTGAATTGTAGAAAATATGTTGAAGAGAAACCGATATTTAGGCTTGAAGTACCTTCAATATGTCCAATATGTGGTTCAAGTCAGGTGACGATTACTACAGATTCTGTAGAGGAGGTATATAGATATATAGATAATATTGATAGGAGGAAAGGAAAGTATAGAATATTGAAGAGAAACTTAAAACTATATGAGAGATATGGGAGATTGGCTGCAATGGCTTTATCTACAAGATTGCCATATAATCAAATTAAAGAAGCATTGACAACCTCAAGAAACGAGGAGGAATTAATAAAAAAGCTATGGAGATTGGAAAAATTAAATTTACTTAGAAAAAGACGCCCAATTTAATTATTTTAGCCTTTAATCTTATTTAATTTATAGTCTTCCTAGTCTTTATTCTTTCTAACATCTATAGAAAGTTCAAATCTATAGTTAATTAGTTCAGTCTATTAGTTTCTCTTATCGCCAAAGATAAAAATGCGTTAAAAATCATATATAAAAAATATACCATAAATATTATCTTATAAGTATTAGATAGATCGTATAATAGGCCGATTAAAAATGTTCCAAGAAAACTTCCAATATATCCGAGTGTGTCAATTATGGCTGAAGCAAGTCCAACATATTCATTTAATACGAACTTTGGAGGTAGTGTAAAGAAAAACCATTCTGGAAGACTTATAAACAAAAATAGCATTAGAAATAAAGGTATAGACATATTCATATAGGTGTAAAGTAATAGCAGAATTATAGAAGAGTTTGTAAATGATATAAACATCATATACTTCTCCTTAAAACTGGTTTTTCTTAACACATATGTTCCAGTAAATCCGCCTATAGCATTAATTATAGGGAAAACTCCTGTAAAAATGGATGATAAAGCTATAGAAATACCCAATTCTTGCACTAAAATTGTTGGAAGCCAGCTGACAAGTCCTCTAATAACCGCATAAAAAAATAGATATATTATTCCAAGCAGCCATATATTTCTATTTAATAAGACTTTCTTTAACCCCCTTTCTTGAGAATTTTTCTTTAAATCATTATCTTTAACAAGATGGGAAAAGAATATGGTGAATATAAATAGGATTAAGGATGTAATGAGAAATATATCTTCCCATCTCAATATTGATAAAAATACTCCTATTAATACAAATGTTATACTAGGGCCAAAAATTGATGCAGTTAATAGTGATCCAATCACATAATCTACTTCATCCTTAGAATAATTTCTAGCTACCAGATTCATTAGTGAAGGCCATATAAATCCCTGTCCAATACCATTAATAAACACTACAATATTCATCCATTTATAAGACAAGGGTATTAGTAGATTTGATAGAGATGATATTAATGCTCCAACAACTATCATTCTCCTAGACCCTATTCTCCTACACAGAAATCCGGATGGAATTAGCATCATAGCATATCCTATATATAGGGAGGATACAATTAATCCAGCACGGATATGGGGCATTCCCATATATTCGATAAAAAATGGTATTATAGGTAAAATACTATACCGACATATATAAAATACTATATAATATAAAGATAGAAACAACGTTAACCCTCTACCAAATCTCATATTCTAACCAAAATATAAAGAAAGTAATAAACTTTAATACATAGGAATATATTTCTACACTACATGTGAGGTTCAGTACTACTTCCTAATTTCATTTAATTTACCACTTATAATATAGATATAAACTAATTAACATATCTGTATCAGTTAACAAATAATTAGAACGGTAAAGATATAAGTTAATGATTAATATATAAATTGATGATGAACCATTGCAGCGCAGAAGATGAAGAAAAGATTTCCGAGCTGATGCAATATATGAACAAAATTTACAATAATGTTATTATCTTAATAACTAAGGACTAGTAACTATTTTAATTTATGTTATCAATATATTCTTATTTTTAGTTCCTTTATTCTTTCAAAATGTTTTATGTTTCTAGTAATGAGTGTTAAATTATATACGATTGCGGTTGAAGCTATAAGTATATCGGATAGGCTAATTGGTTCTCCTTTCCTCATTAATCTAGCATCTATTTCTGCAGCTTTAACTATAACATTATATATTATTGGTATAATTTCAAATGCTCTTAAATCACTTTCAGCATCTGCAATCTTTTTCTTTAAGAGTCTCTTATCATTCCAATATAAATAATATATTCCTCTCAAATATTCTTCGGCCGATATAATAGAGAGTCCTAGTCTTTCATTAGATAAATCTATTTCCCTTGCAACTCTCACTGCTCCGGTATCATTATTCACTAGGTCTATTAGGAAAGTTGTATCGGCCAGATACCTCATCCCTCGATCAACTCTAACAGATATTTTCTTCGTATTTCGTTTAATTCTTCCTGTATCTTGAATTTTTTCTTAACTTTCTCCCAATCTTTCTTAGTTATAGTTTTACTGCCAGCTATATCGGAAAGCTTAGGTTTTTTTTCTAATAAACGGGCGATAACATCTGAAAAAGATTCTCCAGGTCTTTTCATTCTTCTAAGTCTCTCATATATGTCATCAGCAACCATGATTACCCTACCCATATAAATCTCCTCATAAATTATATATAAAATTATATATAAAATTTATTCATTCAGGAGAAATGGTTTGAAGCCGTTTTTATCAATGTATCCTGGATATATAATGCATGTCTTAGTGGCTTTTTCTATTTTAAAAGTTTCTTTAGGCTTTAATTTAATATTTTTAGATAAAACTATTTTTCCCCTAAGATTTATAATAGGTATTTTAAATGGCATTCTATCTATCCTATTTTCTCCTAAAAATGTTTTACCTATAGCCCTTTCTCCATCAATATATACGTTTATAATAGCATACATATTTCTAGTCAAATCTGATTCCAGTACTATGTCTAATCCCTTAATCTTCCTGGTATCAAGAGGCTCTATATTTGAGGATGGAGTTATATTCCATTCTATATAACCTTTATAGTTATCTGTGAAAAGATCTGAGCCAAATTTCTTTATAGAAAATCCTATTGGATAAACATCGTAGTTTTTAAATCCCTTTAAAGTTATCGAGCCACGAAAGTTAGTCGGCCTAATACTTTTAAATCTAACCTTAAGTATAGTTTTTTCATATCCGTTTTTCTCAAGCCAGAAAAATGCACCAACATCACTTTTCTTAATTAGTGAACTTTTACTGAAGCCTTGGAATGGATCATCCTTAATAAACAATATCTTTATTCGCATAGGCCTATACATTTTTCCAGACAATATCATAAACCTATCTTTTCTCTCAACATTTAATCTATAAAGGTCTTTATATATAACCCATATTGGGCTTGACCAAGCTCTAGCACCATTTCTCTGTATGACTCTAACATAATAATAGTTTTCCAATCTATTAGGTTTTTCATCATCAATAAGCTTGAAATTTACAGCCTTACCTTTACAATATTTTCTATAAAACATTTTGCCATTCTTAACGACTTCAACTCTATCTATATCGTAGTCTCCTTCAGCATATACCTTTAATATAAGCTTTTCTCTAGGATTCCCTATTTTTAGTTCACTGCCCATTAAAACATCGTTAATAGAGAATTCGAGTCTAATTTTACCTCCTACCACTGCATATACTCTTTTATCATAGATTGCTTTAAATATAGATTCTCTTGTAAGGGAAGATGCATATACTCCTGTAAATCCGCTTCCTAGAGGATTATGCAGAAATATTCTTGAAAAATCATCAGATAGAGATGATATATAACATTTTTCTGGACACTGAATCTTTATAACTCTTCTAAATATTCCAGCTGGAGTACAATCATGGGTATCTCCTCCACCAATTATTCCTAGCCTATATCCTCTATTCAGAACATCTTGAACAAAAAATCTTGGAAGATTATGAGAATTAATGCATTTAAAAGGATTACCATAATATTCGAATACACCCCATATAGAGACTATTTCCACGACTCTATCATACATTGGATTATAGTATCTCCAATCTACTGGAAATTGTGTAATAGAAGGATGATGTGGAATAGTAATGGCATCTATATGATTTTCTCTAAGAAAATTCCATAAATCTATCGGGTTTCTACCAACAGCTTTACTAGGACTAATACCATCAAGACACCTAAAAATAGGTGCATCATCTTTAAGAAAAATTACATGTCTATGTCCATATGCCTTAGAAGTCCATTCGTATCCACTAAATGTAACAAATTTTCCCGGAGAATACCATTCCCAAGCCTTTTTTCTAACTATACTCCACTGCTCATCACTCATAGAGAAATCGTGATCGACAAGTGCAGCGAAATCTAATTCAGCCTTATCCCTAGCATATTCATAGAATAAATCGATACTTTCCACTATATCTATATCCCTACAGTATTCCTTAAACAAACTACTGTGAATATACAAATTCCTTTTTCTTAAATCTCTACCGGGACACACACCGCATAAAGAAAGATTAGAATGACCATGAATATCGCCGAAAAATAGTTTAAAATTGGAATAACTCATACTTATTTCCCTTCCCTTCTAAACCCATAGTATTCTAATATTTTTTTATTAACGTTACATAGATTAAAGCTTTTAAGAAATCCTTTAATAACATTCTTTAACTCATCTAGAAGCACTTTTTCTCCATTAATACCAATATTTGATAGATTTTGTAGAAGCTCGAAAATTTTTCCATCAATTTTAGATAAAACATATCTTGAGCATAAGCCGATTATAAATTCCCTTCTATTTCTAGGAATCAATCTGAGATCTTTTTCGGAATATTTTCTCCACCTACCGTCTATAACTATAGAATTAAATAATATATCTAATATCTTAGAAGATTTTTCAATAATATTTCTTTCTAAAAGTTCTTCTTCTTTAAAAGCAAGTTTCTTTATAACTCTATACTCTATGTCAGCAAACATTGGACCGATATTTGCGCCTCCAATACCTAACTGTGGAAAAACCTCAGGATTTTCAACATAATCTGTAGAATGAGTTTTCAAATACAGCCCATATTTAGATGCAAGGTCTACAAGTCTTCTAGCCTTTTCAATATTAAGTCTATTTCCCGGAGTGACTTTGGTATCAACATCTCCAACCATAAAGAGAATTTTAACATCATTTAATCCTCTCTTCTTTAACCCATTTAAAACCATTGAAATGAGATCTCTAGTATGTCTTTCATCCTTAAATATCCATCTATCGCTACCTATCTCATAATTTACTGGAGGAATATCATTATTTTTCCTAAAATCCTCAGCATATTCTAAAAGGCTTATAGTTCTTTCGGCAACGATTTCTGTGGAAGGATTCCCAATATATGGATCTACAGTTGTATCAATATGAATAATATCATAGCCAGCGATCAAGGCTGCCTCAAGAGACTTTCTAGTAGACTCCATAGCTTCATCAAAATCATATTTTTTCTGAATATGCAGGTCTTTAAGCCATGGACCACAATGATCCAATCCAATAATAATAGGAATATTTAGCTTAAATCTTTCAATCTCCTCGTTGATAAACTTAATAAAACTCTCAGGAGTCCATCCAGTATAACCTATATCAAAATCGACTTGATTAAGAGAAGCTATAAACATCATGGGAGCATTACATTCTCTTGCAGATAACAAAGCGGCTCTAACTATATGTCTAGAAATCGGAGAAACACCGAGAAGCGTAATATGGCTTCCAATTTTCTCATAAAATGTTTTCAGCAGAAATTCTGTAATAGGAATATTATTCTTTAGACACATCTTTCTAACAATACTTCTTCTATCGATATCAGTCATAGACCCTCCTAAATAATAAGTATAAAGGATTATTAAAGTATAATTAAATCTGCAATATATATTCATTTATCCATCCTTACTTAAAATATTCTCGCATTAATTTCATTTTATTTTTAAAAGGAAGAAGGGATTAAGAGAAACTTTTTTATCTACTTCGGAATCCATCTAATTTTCTGATGACTCCATCTTCTCAAATGAGGGTCTTCTTCACCGAACCATCAAGGATTAAACTTAGACAGAATATTTGGAATCATGAGAATTAGAAATTCTCATATATATATAAACTTTGCGAATAATGAATTCTCATTCAAAGCCGAGTAAAGGACTCCATCCCTCCAATATTCTTCGAATACTTTTCTTAATCAAAAATACTCCTATAATAAATACTATACTCGACCATATTATCAATATAAATAAATCTAAAAATAATTTATCTATACCCCAGCCATACAATAATGTTCCACGTAAAATTTTTAATGCATAAGTTTGTGGAAAAATATAGGATAAATATTGTAATGGTTTAGGTAAAAACTTTATTGGAAAATATACTCCACATAATATATTTGAGATTAAGAGCAATATTGATAATAGGGGTTCTTCGGTAGACTGAATGGAACCTGTAATCCATATAGAATAGGTGGCTATTAATCCCATACCTATAGCTGCGAGAAATCCGAATAAAAGTGACGTTAATACCAATATTAAATCTGCTCCTGGATTTATAGTAAAGTTAAAAAATATTACGGCTACGATAAGATAAAGGAAGGCTCTAAACGTATCGCTTAATAATCCAATAAGTATATCTCTAAGGAGGGTTGCTTCGATTGAAATATTCATTACTTTATAATGTTCATATCTAGACATACGTATACCTCCTATTGATATATTTGAGAAAAAGGTTAATGCAAAGCTGTTATAAACAATTCTAGCTGTATTAAAAAGATATGTTTGAACCATTAATCCTAAAATAATATAGGATAATGGATCTTGAACTGATTTAGCAAATGCAACATTATAAAAATACCACACATATAAAGCTATAGCAATATTTATTATCTCAAATGGCCAAAGAAAACCTATACGAAGCATATATATACTAAAATATTGTTTGGAAATTAATTTTAGATCTTCTAAAATTTTCTTTAGCTTAGAAAACTTGTAAACAAATTTTTCTCTTCTCCTCATATTTTTCACTGGAGAGCTTTACATAATGGAGAAATACGTCTCCTATGGTAGGACTTTTTACCTGTATATCCTTGATTATATTCTTATTTCCAAAAGTTTTAGCTATTTCTATGAGCGTATTAGTAACGTCTGATGTGAATAAACTTATAGTCTGAAGAACACCACGCTTACTTTCAATTCTTATATCATTACCAAAAATGCTTGTCAAATCCTCTAAATTTATATCTCCTTCTACGGTTACTTTTACAACTGTTTTTAATGCAAGCTTGCTAATGAGCTCTTTCAGCTCACCTCCAGCCAAAATCTTTCCTTTATCTAAAATTATAAATCTATCACATAAATTTTCTACCTCGAAAATATTGTTAGTAGCATAGAGAATTGTTGCTCCTCCAATATCTCTACTTTCCCTAATGTATTCATGTATCTTTTTGGCTGCCTCAAAAGATATTCCCTGAATAGGTTCATCAAGTAAATATAATGCTCGTTTAATAAAAAAAGCTGGAGCTAAAATGACCCTAGACGCCAGTCCCGGGGACAAGTATCCTAAAGGTCTTTCAGCATGTTCTTTTAAATCAAGTATTTTTATCGCATCATCTACTCTTTCCTTCGGAATTCTATATAGCTTAAAGATGTATTCAAGATTTTTTCTCACAGAAAGCAGAGGAGAGATTCCAAATCCACCTATTAACGCGCCTGTAATGTAGAAAACTTTATCACTAACCTTGTCATAATCCCTAACTATATCATATCCATAAACATACACTTCTCCTTCACTAGGATATATTAATCCGGAAATAATTTTAAGCAGGGTAGTTTTACCAGAACCATTAGTACCTAATATCCCGACAATCTCTCCTTCCTTTATATCAAGTGATACATTTCTCAAGGCAACAGTCTTCTTTACATATCCTCTTATAGTTCTAGAAATAATTGCAGTAAAAAGCTGGAGAAATGGTTGCCCGGATTCAGCTAAAATATAACCTCTTTTCATTTTTTGAATAAAAACTTTACTAACATTTCTACATATAACAACTTTCATACATTTAATTATAAGTTTTCGATATATATATACCTCTTTTATAAAAATATATATGGTGGTAAACTATGACAGATTTAATTGAAGTATTGGTTGAGGGAGTATCTATAAGTATGCTGGAAAAATTAGGTATAGAGCCAGACTTTTGTATAGGATTCTGTTCATGCGATAAACTCGTAACTTGTAATGGTGGTGTATATATTTGCGGTTGTTATCCACGTTGTAGTTTAGTATAAAGGAGAACTTTATTATGAAGAAATATGAATAAAAGTAATTATAGCCTAATTTTAAAGTTTAATGAAAATATTATAGCGGTAAGTTTCCTCACAGGATATATTCTTAAATTAAATGAAGGACTTTATAATAAACTTGTTAATAATCGGTTTAATGAGATAGAAAATAAAGTTTTAGAGAGATTAATAGAATACGGGATCGTAGAAAATGAAGAAGGAGAGCATTTAAATATAATTCAGAAGAATTTTGAAAGAATTAAGTTTTCAAGCAATTATAAGAATTTATATATTACATTGATAACAACATATGATTGCAATTTTAAATGTACATATTGTTATTATGGAGATCATAAGCCTATAAAAAGTTATATGCAGGATAATTTAATTAAACCTATTACAAGGTTTATTAATGATAGATTAAAGAATAATGAGAATATAGATAGAATTAATATAGAATTTTATGGTGGAGAACCTTTACTAAATTATAAGTATATAATAAAATTTATAGATTTTTTTGAAAAACATGTGTCTAGAGAGGTCAGTTTATCATATAGCATTACCACTAATGGATCGATATTAAATAATGATATAATTAACTTATTTTCCTTAAGCAATTTTAATGAAATACAAATTACAATTGATGGGCCTCCTTCTATCCACGACAGGTTTAGAATGTTTAGAAATGGTAGAGGAACATTTAACACTATTTTCTCCAATTTACTTCTACTAACAGATTATCTTGAAAATAATAAAGTTTTCATAAGAATAAATCTATCCGAAGATAATATTAATAACATATCAAAACTTTTAGATATTTTTAAAGAACATAATTTAGAGAGAAAAATAGGAATAGGGTTTGGAGTAATTAGAGAAAGGAGAAAGAGGTTTGATACCAACTGTTATATCAATTATCCATTTAATATGATAATATATAAACCGAATTTTATAGAAAAATATATTGATATTGTGAGGGAGGCTATAATTAAAGGTTTTAATTTTATACCCATTCTTTATCCACGTCCAAAATTTGCACCATGTGCAGCCATAACTAAGAGGTCTTATGCTATTGATCCCTACGGAGATATATATAAGTGTTGGGAAGCTTTAGGTTTAAAGGAATATTCTGTCGGAAATATTAGATACGGTATAGATGAGAAGAAGGAAAAGATATGGTTAGACTGGACACCTTTAGTATTTAAGAAATGTGTAGAGTGTCCAATACTACCCTACTGTATGGGCTATTGTCCAGCGGAAACAATAGTTAAACATAAACCAGAGCCTGAATGTAATATAGTTAGGCTTAACCTTGAAGAATATATTAAATTAGTTTTAATGAAAATAGGAGTCTATCAAAAAATAGCTAATTTAACCTCATAATGCTATTTATAATCCGCCATTAATATCATCTCAATAAAATGATTGGCAAGTCTTTCTAAACTCCATCCAGTATAACCTGCATTAAAATTCACCTGATTAAGAGAAGCTATAAGCATCATGGGGCATTGTATTCTCTTGCAACTAATAAAGCAGCATCATTTCACCAAAACCTATGTAAAACACTAAACCTAGGGACGGAAACATAGTAACAATAAAAGTATTTTAAACAAATAATTAGTCACTTGATTTTCTATAGTTGAGTATGCTATTTCCCTCACACTTGTAGGGTATGCCTAATAGCTGAGCAATCGTGGGAACCACATCTATTATCTCAGCCTCCTCGATAGTCTCCCCCCTGTATATCTTATCTAATGCTCCCCCGGATAGGATAAAAGTGATCCTCCTCGGTCCCCCCGAATATATTCCTGTGGATTTGCTCTTTTCAAAATCCCATACTTCACAGTCCCATGGAGGAGGGTGGTCACAGCACCAGTTATTTGTCTTTACTCCCATTCCAGCAGCAACAGAACATCCGAGATGATAACCATGGTCTGAGGCCAAGACTAGGTAGGTCTCATCCCATAAATCCCTTTCCTTCAGAAACCTTATTATATCTCCTATCAATTTGTCCAAGAAGAGCATATAAGAATGCTTGGAAGAGTAAGGATCTGAATCCTTCCCATAGGAGGGACAATTAGAGATAGAATCCATATTGGGAAAGTAAATGTGAACTAAATTCCAGTTTGGGACCACTTCCTCCATCCAAGGGAATGCGTGATCCTTCAATATCGTTTCATCCGAATAATGACCGCTTACGAGCCCATGCATGGACACAGGAGTATAGAAATATCCTCTAGCCAACCAAGGACTATTAGAGAACACTCCTATCTCTATCTTTTCCTTGTAATATCTTTTGGCGAACTCAAAGAATCCCTCCTTAACCTTTAGATACCATGGCTTTCCCTGTTTATAGCATCCCTCATCGCTATACGAGCCTGTGGCCAAGTATTTCATTCCATGGGAGGTATCACATTTCCCCCTGTTCCATGGCCTTCTGACCCAGAGCCCATTCTTTATGAGATATGAAAAGTTGGGTATCAGCCCGAGTTCATGGTATCCCTTCACGTTGACCGGAGGATAGTTTGTCTCTTCTATCTTTACGCTCTCCTCCCAATGGCCAGCAAGCTGGTCCACAATGAGATAAAGTACTCGTTTCATCTTCATTCCTCCAGGTCAGAGAGTTTTTGAAACATATTCGTATTACTCTTTGTAATAAATTTAGGAACAACGCTTATCATCAATAAACATATAAATATAGATATTTTTCTCATAAAACCACCAATATATCAATGAGATTTGGAACTAATATAAATTTTTACTGGTATACTATTGGATTATGACTGAAGAATAACTTGTAAACACTGAAGAATGTGCTTACAAGATAAGGCTCTCTCCTTCCCCAAAGCTTTTATGTGTTTCATATTATAATGGAGAGCGATACCCAAAAATTCGAAGTACTAGTATCACAATAAATAATTTATTAAACCATAATATCTTTAAAATATATGATGATTTTATGACTAGGATAAGTAAGGATGAATATTATCTTCGGATAGCGAAAGCTGTTGCATTAAGATCTCCATGTTTAAGACGGAAATATGGGGCGATAGTAGTTAAAAATGATGTTATTGTTTCTACAGGATATAATGGTCCAGCAAGAGGTAGTACAAATTGCGAGGAAGTTGGTTGTATAAAGGATGAACTCAATCTACCACATTACTCCGCCTACGAATACTGCCCAGCAATACATGCAGAGGAGAACTGTGTTTCCGGAGATACGTTAATAGTTACGGCCGATGGAAGTATTAGGAAGGCTAGAAATGTTAATACAGTCCTTATTTCAGTAGACCCCTTTCTTTTTACCAATGTTAAAGTTTTATCTCAGAAAATTGAGAGCACTAAAAGTGAAGTATTGAGGATTACTACTAAAGGTGGTTTCTTTATAGAAGTTTCTCCTGAACATAGAATGCTTGTAATGGATAGAAATCTATTTTTAAAAGAGAAGCCTGCAAAAAATATCACCTTAAAAGATTATCTACCTGTACCCTCTATCTTACATATAGATGGTAAGCCACAAAAATTACCGAAAATAGATTTTAACTACTATAAGTTAATCAGAGGATCTTGGGAGAAATTTTATAGAATTATGAAGTCAAAGGGATATACTTGGAGAAAGCTATGTGAGAAATGTGGTTTCTCATTCTCCGTTCTCTCAAATCTAAAAAATTATAAAGCTATTAAGAAAGAACATATGGAGAAGATCTTAGAAATATTTCCTGAAGTTGAGGGAATTATAGAGGGTTATGAAGTAAAAGGGGTAAAGATTCCCGAAACCACTTCACCACTTTTCTGTCAAATAGCTGGATATTTTATGGGAGATGGAAGTTTGTCGAAAAACTATATAGCATTTCATGATAGTAAAAAGGAAGTTTTATTATATTATAATACACTAATAAAGAGAGTTTTCGGAATAGAGGGTAAAATTAGAAAGAGTTGGAAAGGTACACACTACGTTTTAATCGTTTCCTCTCGTAGACTCTATCTTCTATTTAAAGAACTTAGATTTAATATTAGTAAAAACAAAAGAATACCAGTCTTATTCCATAGAGTTGAAAATAAATCATTAAGCAGATTCATTAGAGGATTATTTGATGCAGAGGGCACAGTTGATGAGAGATCCATTCATCTATCGTCTTCCTCACAAGAGTTAATATATACTTTAAGACTACTTTTACTTAGATTCGGTATATTTTCCTCTATCTATAAGATAAAGAGAAGCAAAGGTTTTAAAAATAGCTCATACTATTCTCTAGAAATTTGTGGAGATGATATAGTTAAATTTGATAAAGAAATCGGTTTTTCACATAAAGATAAAGAAAAAAGATTGAAAGAAATTATTGTTAAAGGTAATTTTAAATTTTCATCCTTAAGAGTATATCCAGTTGAATGGTTTAAGAAATTTAAAATATCATCTTCTATATCCTCGGCACTTAGAGATAAGAATAAAATAAATGTAACCTATCCATTAGCGAGACTTTTCATAAATGAAATTAAAAAAAGAGAATATAATGAGGATGTAGAAAGACTTGAGAGAATAGTTGAAAATATTGTTTTCCTCAAAGTAAAGAAAATTGAAAGAATAAATAGGAAAATAAAAATGTTTGATTTCTATGCACCTCCATTCCACAATTTTATTGCAAATGGTATCATAGTACATAACTGTGTAATCAATGCAGCTAGAAATGGTTCATCTGTATTAAATGGAACTCTATATCTTTATGGTATAGATGTGAAGACGGGTAAACCTGTGGCTGGTATGCCTTGTTCGAGATGTAAACGTGTTTTAATAAATGCTGGAATAAAGAATGTTGTTACAATTAATGAGAAGGGAGAAATAGTACGATATAGTGTAGATAGATGGGTGGAAGAGGATAAAGAGAACTATGAAAAACTTTTTAGAGAAAAGGTTGGAGGAAAGTAGAATTATGTTATACTTGGTATATTTGTTCTGGAACTGGCCATAAGAAAATCGAAGTTAGACCAATCTTTCTACCCTTGTAATAAACTTCTCTAGTCTCTAAATCTATTTTCATATAACTAGTTTTCGAAAGAGATGGAGAAGCTTTATCAACCCCTATTAGAGTAACATTAATGAGGAATAAGGCTCTAGAGTTAGAAATATTTATACATTTTCATGTAAAGTAGAGAGTCCAATTTCCATCTATAACTGTTCCATTCTCGAATAAAATATATTGAACTTCTATTTCAGATTTATAGTCAGCATAGGATCCCGGTATAATCTAGATCGGAATGGAAGAAAAGCGATTTCTAATACTTACTAAAAGAAATATTATAAGTATTATAGAAAAACTTTTTCTTCTATATTTAATGACACAGAAAACATAGAGCATTATTCCTGATAGAATTAATATTATGGCACATAATAAATCCTTCTCTATTTCCCTTTTATTAAAATTGAAGAAAACTTTCTCTGCATTTAACAATATATTATTCATCATAATTGTCAGAGCTCCAGACCTTCATCAATCTTCAGTCGATACTATTATTGTATATATTAGATTTATATTTTGTGTTGGTCATTTTTAGTAAGGGTTAGTAAAGTTGCCGAATTATTTTAGAATATCAGACAATTTTTCAAGAACATATCGAGGTCTAATATTAAGTTTACTTATATCATTTCTTTTACTTATACCAGTTAAAACTAATGCTGAATCAAGCCCCATATTATTTGCTCCAAGTATATCTGTATCTAATCTATCACCGACAACCAAGGTCCTTTTTCTATTAACATTCTTTAAAGCTAGTTCAAACATTATTTTACTTGGTTTCCCTATCACTATATCAGGCTTTCTATTGACGCATGCCTCCATTGCAGCAACAATTGAGCCTGCACCAGGTATAAGTCCATCCGAGGATGGAAAAGTTTTATCCAGATTAGTTGCTATGAATAGGGCTCCTGACAGAATCTTTCTCATGCCCATCATTAGTTTCTTATAATTAAATTTCCTATCCATTCCAATTATAACAAAATCTACATCTCCCTCCTCTACAATCCTTATATTAAAATTCGTTAATTCTCTTTTTAATCCAATCTCACCTATAATATATGCTTTTCCACCCCCAAATTTTTCATAAATATATTTAGCAGTACAATAGCTACTAGTAAAAATGTTTTCTATAGGAACTTTGATACCTATTCTTTTTAATTTTCTCCGATACATCTCTCTAGATCTAGTTGAATTATTCGTTAGAAATATTGTATTAAATCCTCTGTTTATCAATAATTTTATCGTATTTACAGAATCTAGGATTATCTCACTTCCTCTCCAAATAACTCCATCCATGTCGAAAATATAAGTATCGTATTTGTCTATTAATGGCATTTTATCAACCGATTATATTTTATAAAATTAAGCGATATATATTTTAATATAATGCATTTATATCTTAAGTGGAGATGGTTATGATTAGGAGGGTATGGGATATAACGCTTACAGTTAGAAATTTAAAGAGAGCAATAGACTTTTATGAAAAAGTTCTTGGGTTAAGTAAAAAATATGTGTTTAAAGATTATGCTGGTTTCGATTGCGGTGGAATTGAGATAGGTCTTAAAACATGGGGTGAACTTGAGAAGCCTAGAAAGGGTGAGCCATGCATAAATTTTCTAGTCGATGATATTGAGAAATCATATAAGATTTTATTAGAGAATAAAGTTGAGATTATTAAAGGGCCCAAGGAAACGCCTTGGGGAGGATGTATAGTTCTCTTCAAAGATCCTGATGGAAATATTTTACAGTTTACAGAAATTAATTGGGATAAATATTTTAAAGCCTGTGCACCTAAATAGTTAGATGTTTATTCCTTGAAGAAGCTAATAGGATGATGGATGAATCTTGTCATGAGGTGGGTTACTTGAGTAAGGATGATAGAAAAGGTTATAGAAATGTTATTGGACTAGGTTTTGTCAGCTTTTTCACTGATATTTCTACTGAAATGATTTTAAGTATACTTCCAATATATATTATTAAGGAGCTAGGCGGAACTAAAGCTATTTTAGGTTTAATTGAAGGTATCGCACAAGCCTTAAATTATATTTTAAGAACTATTTCGGGAATTATTTCAGACAAAATTGGCAGGAGGAAAATAGTGGTTTTTATAGGATACTCTATATCTAATTTAACAAAGCCATTTTTAGGATTCGCTAAAACATGGGTAGATGCGTTGATAATAAGAGCTGTTGATAGAATTGGTAAGGGTGTTAGAACATCTGCCAGGGATGCACTTTTAAGCGAAAGTATATCTGATAAAAAGCTTGGAACAGCATTCGGAATACATAGAGCGATGGATCAAAGTGGAGCGGTTATAGGTCCACTATTAACAATAGTTATTACCGCATGGATAGGTCTAAGATATGTTTTCTGGCTATCATTTATACCTGGGATCTTAGCCTTACTACCGCTAATATTTATAGTTGAGGAGAGGAGGAGAAAAATTTCTAAGAAGGGGGTAGAATATCGGTTTAAACAAGTAATGTATAGGGAATTCTTACTATTATTAATCGTTGTAGCCGCTTTCGCTATCGGAGCATATAATTTTTCATTTATATTATTAAGGTCTAGCGAAATCGGTATTCCTGATAGTCTAATCCCATTAATATATATGATTATAAATCTTTCTCATACAGCTATAGCTATACCATTTGGAAGTCTCGCAGATAAAATTGGTAGAAGAAATAGTTTGTTTATAAGCTATCAGATATTTATTTTATCAACACTATTTATATTATTTTCACCAGCAACGTTTTTTATGGCAATAATATTTGCAATAATATATGGAATATATATGGGTACTTCTGAAACAATTCAGAGGGCACTTGTAGCAGAATACGTATCTCCAGAGCTTAGAGGAACAGCATATGGATTATATTATATAGTATATGGTTCAATGAGCTTAGTGGCTCAGACAATATTCGGATACCTGTGGGATATAAGTGGATATAAATATGCATTTACATATAGCTTAGTAACATCAATTATAGCGTCACTTCTCCTAATAACATTAATAAGAAAGAAAAGGTAGATTTAATAATAGATGATGAATCCTGGCCTTAATGATAGATGAATTTAACTTACCCGACTGAATTCCATATAAAGACTGCATTTCAATAAAAATAGAAATAGATCTTTTGTATTCTATAAGCTTAGAACAATGTATTTATATATCTTTTCATAAACCTATCATAGAAGTTCTGGTGATGCTATGCAACCTAGAGTTACACCGTTATCTATGATGCCTACTGGAAGTACTGGTAGAGTTGTTGCTTTTAGGGGGGGATATGGATCTATGAGAAGGATGATGGAAATGGGGATAACTCCTGGGACAATTATTAGAGTTATAAATAATAGTGTTGGACCAATACTTGTAGAAGTTAGGGGTGCTGTATATGCTCTTGGCAGAGGCATGGCTTCAAAAGTTTTGGTCGAGTTACTCTAGTGGAGGTCTTTTCCAATGAAAAATAAATATGACTTTATAGTGGCTGTCTCTGGGTCTCCCAATGTTGGTAAAAGTACTTTATTTAATATTATTACTGGTGAGAGACAGCATGTTGGAAATTGGCCTGGAAAGACGGTTGAAAGATATGAGGGATTACTAATCCACCATGGATATAGGATAAAGATTGTAGATCTCCCTGGAACATATAGTTTAGGCGCATTAAGTGAGGAGGAGGTTATCGCTAGAGACTTTATAGTTAAGGAGAAGCCAGATGTAGTTATAGTTATAGCTGATGCATTAAGGCTTGAACATACATTATATCTTGTAGTCCAGCTCTTAGAATTGACGGGAAAAGTTGTGGTTGCATTAAATAAAATGGATGCCGCCGATAAGAGAGGGATACATATACATGTTGACAGGCTTTCAAGAAAACTTTCTGTACCAGTTGTACCAGTATCAGCTCTACATAATATAGGTATAAATAATTTAATTGATAGGGTTCTTGACGTGGCCAAAGGTAGAGTGAAGCCTGGAAAATTCAAGATAAACTATAATGGCATAGAATACTATATAGGTAAAGTAGAGGAGATTCTAAGAAATAATAATTCTATTCCAGATTATCCTCCCAGATGGGTTGCCATCAGACTTCTTGAAGGCGATAAAGAATTTGAAAACAAAATATTAGAAAGAAATGGGAAAAAGGTTTTAGAAAAAATATATGAAATAAAGAATATTGCTAAAAGAGAGTTAGGCGAGGACCCTGAAACAATTATTGTTACCACACGTTACAATTTCATACATGGTATTATAAAAGATGTTATAGCCTATGGTAAGGTTGTAATTCCATCCATAACCTTGTCCCTTGATAAAATATTGACTCACCCGATACTTGGTCTGCCTATAATAGTATTATTACTATTCTCTACCTTTTTCATAATATTTTCAATAAATACTGGTTTTCCTCTAAACATAATTTTTAAGGATCTTGGATATGAGAATATAGCTGAAGCTATAGAGGAGAATAGTTTATCAAGTATACTTTCAAAAATATTTGAATTTTTAAGTATCGTTATTAGAGATGTATTAAATAGGATTAACTTGCCAGACTATATTATAAGCTTTATATGTGATGGAATAATCATAGGAATTGGATCTGTATTAAGCTTCTTTCCACTAATATTGATAACATATATTATTTTTGGAATAATAGAGGATAGTGGATTAATGGCGAGAATCGCTGTTGCATCGGATACGATTTTAAGGAAGATTGGGTTAAGCGGTAAGGCTATAATGCCACTTATACTCGGATTTGGCTGTAATGTTCCAGCAGTTCTAGGTACAAGGATACTTGAGGATGATAGAGAGAAAATATTAGCAATAATGCTTGCGCCTATAATTCCATGCCAAGCAAGGTTAACTGTATTATTGGCTATAGTGGCCGCAATAGTTAAAAATCCTCTTCAACAAGCTAATATACTCATCTCACTATATATTATAAGTCTAATAATACTAGTAATTATGGGTAAAGCTTTAAAGATATTATTATTTAAAAAATATAGAACACCAGAATTATTAATAGAGCTACCACCATATCATCGCCCAAGTTTTAGAGTTATTTCATGGCTTTCATGGGATAGAGGTATACATTTCATTAAAAAGGCCGGGACAACAATATTTCTTCTATCAATAATCATATGGTTTATGCTTAACTTTGGTTTAAGCGGATATGGTGTAGAACTTTCCAATAGTTATGCAGCAATTATAAGTAAATCATTAATTCCAATTGGGTCTCTAATGGGATTAGATGACTGGAGGCTAATATTAGCATTATTAAATGGATTCGTAGCAAAAGAGGCCGTTATAGAAACACTTACATTGGCTAGTGGAGCTACTAATCCGACCGATGCTATAAATATTATCGGTATATCCTATATTCAAGCTCTCGTATTAATGACCGTTATGATGATATATACTCCATGCATGCCTACATTGATTACAGTATTTAGTGAAAGTAGAAAGCTAAAATACATGATAATTGTATTAATATACCAGCTCAGCCTGGCGTTCACTATAGGAATAATAGTATTTAACCTATACAAAATTTTATTCACATGAGTAATTACAGATTTTAATAGATTATTCTTGATATGGATTCCTTACATCAGAATAATAATACATTTAGATATTCAGATTACTATTTCTAATAGCATGCCTAGTTATATATAAATTGCAACTTTTATGTTTTCTACACTAATCCTTGCATCTTTCAGCCCATTTCCTATCCTTATACATTAATCCACATTCTTCATAAATTCAGATATCATTTATTTTCTTTGCCATAATAATTACTCTAATTTTATTAGTTCTGCCGTCATTTTTTCCAAATTTACTAAAGCTACAGTAGCTTTTCCATAAAGTAGGCCAAAGGTCTCACCGGGATTAACTATCAATACATTGTTCTTTCGCTCTACATGAGCTTTATGAGTATGTCCATATAATATAATGTCATATTTACCTGTACTTGCCAAACCATATATGAAGTCTATTGTAGACCCATCTATTCCATGAAGTATGCCTATGCTTCGACCATTTAAATTTATTTTCTTAAAGGATCCACTTATATCAAAACCATATTTTGATGAAAATTTAAGTAGAAGCTCTTTCTCTCCATCGTTGTTTCCAAACACTCCTACTAATTTGCATCTTAATCGACTCAACACTTTAAATACAAATGGTGCAATATAGTCTCCACAGTGAATGACTAGAGCAACATTCTTTTCATTAAAAATATTTACAGCTTTTTCAATATTTTTAAGATTATCGTGGCTATCAGACATTACTCCGATTAGAGACATGTTTCCACCACTTTATTCACTCCTATAAAATATATAATAGTTATGTTAATGCTATTGCTAATGCATCTAAAATATCTTTATTCTTAAACATATCTCTAAGAATTTTATTGTTAAATATTATTCTATCTTCATCCACTATTTTTATCTCGATCCTTTCCTCATATCTATCTATGATTTTAGAAAGTTTTTCATATGTTTCCTTATCAATATGAGAACCTATCTTTAAAATGATTTTTAAAACATTTTCACAGTCAGCTAAATCTCTTATTTTATGTAAAAATATATCTTTATCTCTAATTATATCACTGTATACAATAATATTTTCAACTAATACTATGAAGCCTATATTTTTACCAGGATCTACACCAACTATAAGTTCATTTATCTTTTTTCTATTAAGTAGGGCTCTACCAAGATTTACTAGAAATGAAATCTTATTTCTACACCTATCTATATTAATTATTTTGCCAGAAAATTCCCCGAATCTACTGTATACATTTTTTTCACATATAGCTATATCATAGTATAATAACATTTTTTCATCTATGATGCTCTTAAAATGAGCTCCTAAATTTTTTAGAATTTTTGCTGTCCAATAATATTTTCTTGGATCATTTATGATTACAGCAATACTTTTATTGCCTAAAATATTTTCAATTTTCTTCAATCTCCTCCCTATACGCTATTCTTTCAATCTCCTCCAATAAATTGTTTTTCCTAATTAATACTATTTCTTCTTCAATATATCGTACCTCAATTATTTCATCAACATATCTTTTAAAAAGCTTCCATAATATTGGTTCACTATCATGGAGAAATGATACAATATATATTGATACACCATATTTTACTGCTGTATTTTTTAACATTGCTATCTGTTCTGTAAGCTCTATTTCTCTATCCATAAATGAAACTTCTTCTTCAAAACTAGTTATGAAAACGTAAATCATTGAATCGATGACAATAGATGTATTGGCGTTCCTCAGCTGGTTCAAATATCTCCACAACATATTTACCAAATATAGGTGTTCTCTAAAATTATTTACAACGATAAATCGTACAACAATATTTTCTCCACCTAATATTTCTTTAATCCTATCCTGATAATCCTTCCTCCTAATATTTGGATTAGCTGTAACATAGATTATTCTTTCACCATCCCTTAAACCACCAATTTTCTTGATAATATGTAATGGAGTTATTTCTTTCCTATAACCAGACTTTTCATAAACAATTAAATAAAGTTTTTCTTTCAGCAAAGTCACCTCAGCCTTAACTACCTAATATAAATATGTAGTAATAGCTCTTATATATTTCCTCGAAATTAAGAAAATGATTGTAAATAGCTTAAGACAGTCAGTATAAATAAAGTATTTTACTTCTTCATAATATAGTGTTAAGATTAATATATTGATGTATTTAAAAATATTTGATAATATAACTGGTGTAATTTATGGTTATGGCTTGCAAGATATTTGAGTTAACAGATTTTTACAATTTAAATCTGATTGCAATGAAGATTAAAAACTATAGAATTACAGAGATAGGTAAACTGGATGACAAAGAGATAGAGTTAATGGCGATGATCACCGATCTAAGAATGCATGAGAATATTTTGAGTGGAAGCTATGTTGAGGATCAGATAGTGACAGTGAATTTTAGAGGCGTTGAAAAACCTATACCTATAACTAAGGCAACTCTATTCGAATTCCTATATTATAAGGAGAAAATATACTTGATAGTTGTAGATAAGAAGGATAGAGCTAATAGAATTGCAAATATTTTCTCGCAGATTATTGCTGGAGATAGATTCTCAATTATAGAGGCAAAACTTTCCCATGAAACTTTAAAATCGCTTCACGAATCTAATCCAGAGGCCACCAAGGTAATATTTTTCGACCAAGTAAATATACCTAATATAAATAAATTATCTCTATACGGTCCAAGTATAGCTGACACATCACTATATCTAGAGTATCTAAAGTATGGTAAAATATGGTATGTAGTATTTAGATCCGAAAACAACATGGTTATAGGATTAACTAGAAATTGCGTCGTAACACTCTTTAGTAAAGCGAGTCTAAACGATTTCCTAGAGTTTGTTCATTCAAAGATAATTCCACTAATAGAGTAATAAATTATTACAAAGTTTTATGGATTTAAAGATAGATGGCTAAAGTATAGGGTAAATGAATTTATATTACTTAAATTTTAACTATTATTTATAATATGATAGGGCGTATTCTAGATAGGTGTAGATCGATGAATAGAAATATAGCGTTACTTTTGTCTATTTTCCTCATCCTACATGCTTGTGCGATGGCTCAGCCTGAATATAGAATAAAGTTTTGTATAATAGGTTCTTCCGATTGCGGTGTATGCGATCATACATATGATGTATTAAAACAACTTTATGGGAAGGAAAATATATTTTTCTATGATATAGATGTTAATAAAAGTTTTCTACTTATCCTTAAAAATATTTCTAAAATAGTTGGCCAACCTCTATGGATACCCTATACAGCTATATTTATAAATGATAGATTAGTTATAATAGCTATAGGATATGGGGATATTTCCTTCTGGAAAAGTGTTCCCAATAAAACTGTTAATGAAAATATAGTATATGTTTATAATCTATATATGTCTACAAAGAATCCTGTAAAAATTGTATCAAATATAACGGAGATAGAGAGGTTATATAAATTATTTAACTATACGTCTGGTGAGAATAAGAATAGAGTTGAAATGAGAGATGTTCTACCAATAATAATTATGTCTGCTGCAGCTGATTCTATAAATCCATGTACATTTTCAGTTTTTACGGCACTATTATTAATAACAATAAGTTTAGTTGGGCTTAAAAAAATGTTTAAAGTCGGACTTGCATTTATAGTTGCTGTATTTATATCTTATACATTAATGGGTGTAGGATTAATCTATGTTTTAAAAAATATTCCCTATATAAAGACAATTATAGGGATTGCTGCAATAATAATTGGATGCTATTTATTATATACAAATATATTTATAAAATATAAGACACTTGAACCAAAATTCCTTAAGAAAAGAATAGAATCAATTATTGAAAGAGCTGTAAATCCATTGGGTTCATTTATCGCTGGAGTATTTATAAGTTTTACGCTTCTTCCATGTACAAGTGGGCCGTATTTTGTCGCTATGGCTGTAATATCAAGTCTATCCTATATAAATGCTATAATATTATTATTTACATATAATGTAATATTTATAGCCCCATTAGTATTGATATTTCTTGGAATATATTATTCTGTAATAAGGATTAAAAGTATAAAGAAGTTTAGAGCAAAAAATATTAAGTATCTTAATATAGCGGAGGCATTATTATTAATATTAATAGGCATATATGTATTGTTAATTTAGTGGTATTTCGTAAACTATAATAATTACCGACCATTATTTAAAATAGTATTCTCATAGGGGTTTTATATGAATTCTAATTTATCTAAGCAGCTTGTAATATTTATTGGTCCTGCCGGTAGTGGCAAGACATCTCTTACACATTCTTATGGCAAATGGATAGAGAAGAGCCAGAATATACGTGTTGGATATGTTAATCTTGATCCCGCCGTAAAATATTTGCCATATAGATGTGATGTAGATGTTAGGGACTGGGTTAAAACTAGTGATGTTATGTTGAAATATAGGTTGGGTCCCAATGGAGCTCTGATCAAAAGTGTTGACATGCTTCTAAAATATAGAGATGAGATAGTTGCTAGAATAGCTAGATTAGATAAAAGTTATATATTAGTAGATACTCCAGGTCAAATGGAATTATTTTTATTTAGGAATACTGGTCCATTTTTCTTGGAATATTTTAGAAAAATAGGTGTTCCTATAGCTGTATTAATATTTGATCCAACGTTGACATATAGGATAATAGATGTTGTCGCATTACAGTTGATGTCGATGGTTGTACAGTTTAGATTAGGGATTGAAAGTATAATAGTTATCAATAAAACTGATAGTAAAGATGCTTTTAATCTTTTAAATCTAATAAAGGATGAGAATAATATACCTAAAAGATTGAAAAATGAGGGTGGCATATTGTCTGAAATGGCTGAAGAATTCCATTATATCATTGAAAAGTATAAACAAGCTACACGGTTGGTGAAAGTTTCGGCTACCGCGCAAATAGGGATGGAGGAGCTTTATGATATATTACACGAAATATATTGTTCATGCGGAGATCTAACATAACATTACGTCTTAAAAATAGAATTGAATTTTACCTTAATATTTTTATAATTAATTAAGTATATAGATAAAAACTAAATTATAATAATTTACATCATGGTGTATTAGTGTGACGGAGAGGGATGATGAGCTTGTAATTATATATGATAGGAATAAGTGTACTGGATGCATGATGTGTATGATTGCCTGCTCCTATAAACATTTTGGTGTAGTTGATTTAAATAAGTCTCTACGTCAAATTAATTATAGCATAGAGGATGGATATTATTGTGCCTATTGTGTCCACTGTGATGATCCAATGTGCATGGCCTCATGTCCCAGTAATGCAATTTATATTGATGAGAAAAATGGGTGGGTTTTAAAGAATCAATATAAATGTATTGGATGCAAGAATTGTGTATATGCATGTCCATATTCAAATCCATGGTATGATGAGGTAAATGGAGTTACATGGAAATGCGATTTCTGCGATGGTAATCCGGAATGTGTGAGGGTTTGTCCTTCAAATGCAACTATAATAGTTACTAGAGGTGAGGCTAGAAAATTTTATTTCGAAAGATTGGTGAAAGCTTATGTCTAAAAAATATCCGTTAAGAAAGGATATCGTAAAACCACTTCCAGAAAGCTATGAGTATATTTATAATAGATTTATGGAGACTGGAAATGTTTATGTTGTTTCCAGAAGAATTAATGATATAAGAAATCGATTAAAGTTAGCTATTGAAATTTTCCCTAAACTTGACTTAAATGAAATTAAATTCTTAGATAAAACTTTAAGGAAAAATATAGATGTTTTGAGAAGGTTTTGGGAGAAATGAGGAGATATGCTATTTATTGGGGTTGTACAATAAGGGTTAGATATCCATCTGTTGAGAAGGCTGCAAAAATAGTTGCAGATAGACTTGGATTAGAGCTTGTTGAGATGGATGGAGTTACATGTTGTCCATTACCGGAAGTATTTAATATATTGTTGCCTGAGGCATGGAGAGTAGTTGGATCAAGAAATATTTCAATAGCAGAGAAGATGGGTTTAGATATTGTAGCAATATGTAATGGATGCTATGAGACACTTCATAAGGTAAATGTATTTGTAAAGGAAAATGAGTTGGAGAGAGATAGGATTAATAAAATCCTATCAAGGTATGGGAGAAGTTTTAAGGGAAATATTAGGGTTAAGCATATGGTTGAAGTTTTATATAATGATATTGGACTAGATAAGATAAAGGAGAATGTTGTTAGAAAACTTGATTTTAATATTGCTATACATCCCGGATGTAAACTCTATGAACGTGATGAAGAGATGCCAAACATGTTTAAAGAGCTTGTAGAGATCCTAGGCGGAAGAATAGTTGAATATGGTATTGAGAGACTCTGTTGTGGGATACCTTACAACTATGTCGATAGGGATAAAAGTTTGAGGGAGCGGGCATTGGTTAAGATAAAGGTTCTGGAGAAGTATAATACAGATGTTCTTACAACATTTTGTCCAGGATGTATGCTTCAATATGAATCTGTTCAAATAAGATATCGTAGAGAGATTTCTAGGAGAATTCCAGTGATAAATTATATGGAGTTACTTGCATATTCGTTTGGATTCGATTTGGATGAAATCGGTATCTATGTGCATAGGATACCTTTGAAAATGGGGGGATAGGATGTCTCGGATAAAGGAAGTATTGAATAAATATTCATATAAGGTAGAGTATAGAGATGATTGGAAGCTTTTTAACGCATTGTTTAGGGAGGATAGAGATATATTGGATTTCTTCGATGAATTAGGTAATAAATTTAGGTTAATACATGTGTTTGGAGTTGATAGAGGATATAAGAATATAGAGCTAAACTATTTTATAGAATATCGTGGAGACAGTATATTAAATATAGTTTTAAAAAGATATTTATCTAAAGACAATCTTGAAGCGATTTCTATTGCAAATAAGGTGAAGCATGCGCTATGGCCTGAGAGAGAGTGTATGGAATTGTTGGGAGTAAAGTTTAATAATCATCCAGATCCTCGACATCTATTCCTACCCTATGATTGGCCTGAGGAATCAAGAGATTTTACAAAAATAGATATGTCTAGCTCGAAAATATCATTAATATCTATAGGTCCGTATCATCCAGCACTCATTGAGGGAATATTTCTCAGAGTAAAATTGAGTTCAGATAAGATTGTAGAGGATGTAGATATTAAACCAGGCTTTAGTCATCGTGGTATAATGAGGCTTGCTGAAGAAAGAAATTATTGGCAAAACATTGTTTTAATTGAAAGGATTTGTGGTATATGCAGTATGGCTCATACAACATGTTATGTAAATGTTGTTGAGAGACTTTTTAATGTAAATCCACCGCTTAGAGCAAAGGTTATAAGAGTATTGGTTTCAGAGTTAAATAGAATACATAGTCATCTACTGGCCTTAGGTTTACTTGCAGATATAGCTGGTTTCACAAATCTGTTTTTAGATACATGGAAAATAAGGGAGCATGCAATGAATTCTATAGAAATTATATGTGGAAATAGAGCTAGCGAAGGCATAAATACTATTGGCGGTGTTAGGAGAGACTTATCTGAGGCGAAGATAAAGGGTGTTAAGAACGAGTTAGAAAAAATTATTAGAGGGCTTCCTCAACTATATGATAGGTTTAATGGGATAGGGATTAGAGATAAATTGGAGGATGTAGGTAAGATATCATATGCATCGGCTGTTAAGTGGGGTGTTGTAGGTCCACCTGCACGTGGAGCTGGTGTAAAGAGAGATGTTAGAAAGGATTTTCCATATGATGCATATAATGAATTTCCATGGAATCTTGTTTCAGAAAATAGCGGCGACGTGTTTTCAAGGGTGTTGGTTTGGTTTGGAGAACTGAAGGAGTCTTTAGATCTATGTAACCAATGCTTAGATTTCTTGGAGAAAAAGGATGGAGAAATTGTTAATGAGTCATTTTTACCAGTAAATGGTGAGGCTTATATGAGAGTTGAGGCTCCCCGAGGAGACTTATTCTACTATATTGTTGGGGGTAAGCCGATTTCTCAGATAAATATGGGTGGTGTAAAGCCTATATCACTCATTATCAAAACTCCAACATATACTACTATTCCAGTTCTGAATGAAATTTTGATTGGAAGCAGGGTCGAGGAAATCCCAATAATACTTGGAAGCTTAGACCCATGTATAGCATGCCTGGATAGGGCAATAATTATAGATAAATCTGGTAGAAAATATTCCTATAATTATATTTCTATGAGTGAGTTTAGTAGAAAATGTAGTAGATTGGGGGATGAATAATATGGTGGAAAGAGTTCCTGAAGACTATAGAGGGATGATAACTATAGATGAAAAGCTTTGTACACTTTGTGGTGCATGTGTAAGCGAATGTCCTTCATGGGCTATAGAAATATTTTTTGAAGAGGATATAGGATATAGAATATTTTATGTCGATAGATGTACATTTTGTGGTAGATGTGTCGAGGTATGTCCTGAAGATGCTTTAAAAATGACATCTAAATATATTTTATCTCATATTTCAGGTGAGGAGATAGATGAAAAGATTTCAAAGAAGCTTATAAAATGTATTAATTGTGGAAGACCTTTTATAACTAAAGAGCATATAGAATCTATAAAAAGATTTATGGAGGAGAAGCTGGGTGACAAAAAGGATATAATTTTGAGGGACTTCGATAAATATGTCTTAATCTGCGACGAATGCAGAAGGAAGATGGTTTATGGAGAAAAATATCATCCTGGAAAATATATGGTGGGTGTATAAATGGAGAGAGTAAAAATTTTACATCTATATACGGGTGGATGTAATAATTGTGATATAGAGATATTTGCAACACTATTACCTAAATTTGGTTTAGAAAGATTAAATGTCATGTTTACGCATGATCCTAAGGAGGCAAACATAGTGTTGATTACAGGCCCAGTTACAAAGCAGATAAAACCAATGTTTCTTGAAAAATATAACATGGTTCCTAAGCCGAAGGTTACGATTGCCATTGGTTCCTGCGGACTAAGTGGGGGAGTATTTTATTCCAAGAAATATAAGGGATATTCTATAGCTGGGCCTTCGAATAAATTCATACCTATAGATATACATGTTCCAGGCTGTCCTCCCCGACCTGATGCAATCCTCAAAGGATTCCAATTAGCTATAGATAAACTTAAAGAAATTTTATAATTTCTATCTTCTCTAACTCTGTAAAGTTTTATATGGGACATAAATACTTGAAAAATTAAATAGTTTGTTAAGATAAATATATTTGGGGAAAAGTTATGATCGAGGAAAAGATAATATATTTTGTGGAAAAGAGAATTGAAAACACGGATAAAGTATTAGAATATGTAAAGGAGTATGCGTTAAAAAATAATATTGATACCATAGTTATTGCATCTACCGGTGGTGCTACAGCTAAAAGGGCATATGAAGTACTTGGTGAAAACTTTAAACTTGTGATCGTTACTCATGAAGCATGGTTTAGGAGGAATATAAAGCAAGAATTTGATGAAAAAATCTATAATGAACTGGTAAGTAAAGGTGTAAAAATAGTTACTGCGGCACATGCATTTAGTGGTGTTGATAGAGCTATTGCGTCAAAATATGGTGGATGGAGTCAAGCAGGATTAATAGCAGATATATTAAGATTGTTCTGTGAAGGAGTGAAAGTATGTGTAGAAATAGTAATAATGGCAGCCGATGCCGGAGTTATACCGATTGATAGAGATATTATAGCTATAGCTGGAACAGGTAGAGGTGCTGATACAGCATTAGTCATAAAACCAGCGACATCTAGAAGACTATTTAGTCTTAAAATAAAGAAGATTCTGGCAAAACCCCTATACTAAAATTAAAATTTTCTTTTTAAAGGAGTTTTGTCAAAATCCTTGTCATTTGAAATTATTTTATTTATTCCCATTCTAATAGCAGTTGCTAAATGCAAGGAATCTTCATAATCTAAATCATACTTTTCCATAAAATTTAATGCATTTATCATATCATTAGATTCTAATGGTTCTAGCGATAATCCTCTAAGAGAGTTTATCGCGTAAATAATGTCTCTTATAAAGTTTATGTCATTCAACGTTTTCCCTAAAAGTCCAGCAATAACTACTATTATTTCATATATAGTTAGAGTAGATGTAATATAGCTTCCCGGAATAGCTCTCTCCATTCTCTTAATCCAATTATATGCAGTTTTACCAAATATTGGATGATTTCCAAGCCAATATATAAAGACGTTAACGTCTACGTATTTCTTTTCATCCACCATTCTTTAACAGCCTCCTCAATAAATTTATCTAAATCTCTCGGCCAGTTTTTAATCTTAAATTTACCCAAATATTTATCGGCAATCGATTCTAACGGCTCAATTATTATGGTATTATTTTTAACCCAAATCTTTACATATCCTCCCTTCTTTAACCCAATTTTCTCCCTGAGATGTTTTGGAACAACTATTCTTCCCCTATCATCCATTCTAACTACTGCAATCATAGTTAACCCATTAATATAATATAGCCCACAAAATATAAATTATTCCCATTAAACAATTTCTATTTTCCCTCTACCTCCTTTCTTTAAATAATATGAACGCCATGTATGATCATAGGGACATCTCCATTCATCGTATAGCTCGCCATTTATTACACCGATATTTTTACCCACAACATATATATCGGTAGATGCCTCTATATATTTTCCACTTAAACATATTTTCGCCCTACCTTCTCTACCAATTTTCACGTAGATATTCAATATATTATTATCTATCTCTATTATAAGGCGTATTAAAGCTATAGGATTTCCAGAAAGCTCTCTGAGATCTGCTATTATAAAAAATTCTTCATTACTTTTTTCAACCTTAATATCTTTCACAGCCACGGTTGATAGATCTCCATTTTTAAAGAACGATGTTAAAGACACCAAATGTTCCTTTACTTCAGATGATCCAGAACCATTTACGAGCATTTCAACATTATCTATATTTTCTCTATAAACTCTATGATCATGGGCTGAAAAAACATATTGCAAATTTATTGCATACTTTAATGCTAAATATGCAAATATTCGCCATTGAGTAAATAGATGATGAGAAAATACTATTTTAACTCTATCATCTTCATGCAATTTCCTCCTCAACCATAACGTATCGCTGGTAGATATAAATGTATGAGATGTTTCAGAAATTATGTGGTCTTCGTTATATGTATCAAATGCTATAAACTTATAATCCCCTATATTTATACTCCAAAGCCTTTCAAACCAATTGTAGAATTCATAGTGTCCTGGATCGATATCATGGTTTCCCTTCACCCAAAGCATATTAGGAACCTCTTTAAATATATTCCATACATTTTCAAACCAGCTATCATCCATATCACTACCCCTATACTCGCCTGAACCATTTATTAAATCTCCGAGTAAAAGACTGAAGGTAGGATTAATTATCTTCATAGTTGAGGCAATTGAATAAAGTCTATTTTCCGGAGATTTTTCTGCATGCAAGTCTCCTATCCAAGCCAGAGTAAAGGGTTTAATAGAAGGTATAACGGCAATCAATCTGGATAAAGTTTCAATTCCTCCCCGTATTTTCCGATATTTTCCATGAATACACCATGTTGTAGGATCTATATAGAGAATTGATGAAGGATCGCATTGAAGAGGACTTCCAACAAATCTATATTCTCCCGTCTTCAATCGAAAGATATTCATGAATTAATACACTAATCACACTATTAAAAAACTTTATCACCAAATAATATTACCTGGAATAAAATCAATGGCTAGATTAAGGATATATCCTCTTTCCGGGATGTTTAATAATAGAGCCTCCTAGGAATATTATTAATAGAGCTAATATTATTAGGCTGATGATTATTATTTGTATAAAAATTTCTTTTATTTTTTCCCTATTCATTTTAATTCTTATTATCTATTTTACTTTAAAAATCTTCCATTATCTTCTGATGTTGGAAGCTTTCGTACATTTTCACTAAGCCATCCTATTCTATCGACTTTTCTCACATCAAATTCTGGGACATAAGGTTTAATATCCAGAAGAGGTGTTCCATCCACTATATCTATATCCTGAATATAAAGCATATTTCCCTTAATTTTAATGAGACGTACAACCGAAATTCCTATTGGATTAGGTCTACATGGAGCCCTTGTCGCAAAAACTCCATGCAACTTATCATCCATATATGGCTTTACTCTTAATAACATCTTTTTAATTAAATGAAAGTGATATATTAGGATAATATGGGAAAATCCTTCAAGGTCTTTTAATCCTTCCACGTATTCTGGAAATATTTCAACTATTCCTTTAATACCTTTAGCAACTGCGGACTGTATAGGAACCCCCTTAGGATCTTTAAATGGAGAATGAATAATTCCTATAGGCCTATATACTATTTCAAGCATATCACTCACCTCAATTGCCTTATAATCAAGTTTATCCATTACAGATCATTATCAATAATATTATAGAAAAATATTATTCCTATTATAATTTTAGGAATTTTGCCGTAAAAACTTGGCACATACTATAATGAGAAATATATAGCCTAATCATACTGCTCGCTAAACTCAAATAAGAGTGAAACATACTAGTAGAGTAATTGCTATTTATTAAGTGACATATTATAATAAATTTTAAAATGAGAGTCCTATTAACTTATTGTTGCAACCAACTTTGACTTGATGGGTTCGAACAAAACGAGAGGGTTCTCGGGCATACTATTATTTTACCTCCTTTTGGTATTCGAAGTAGGAATAAATGATAGTATAAGCTACAGCCAAAAATTCAGGGATAAGAATGAAAAATAACGCATAGTTCTGGAAAAATACTCCTATAAAAGCGATTACTCCAGCAATCTTAAACAACTTTCCACCAATTTTATGAGTTTTCTCCCAAACTTTTTCGTTGCTTAAAGTCCAAGGAGTCCTAATTCCAATAAACCAGTTTCTCTTTGCATTTTCACAGAGTACGCCAATATAGAAAAACAAAATTCCAATGCTAATTGGCATGATTATATTAGGACTTATTTTGATTCCGAGATTCCAGAGAATTACATGAAATTGTATTGAGAGCATATAGATAAAAAACAAAACGACAAGTCCATCATAATATTTTCTAAATTTTTCAATGTTTGCTTTCAAGGGATCTATTCTAGGGATAGCAGTGAAAAGTAAGGCGAGTCCAACAAGAGTAATGGGAATTAAAAACAATCCCCAGAATTTTGACATATAACCATCTGCTTGTCCCTGTGCATTCCAATGTGATACCATTTTCTCCGGCATTTGAGGATAAATATAAATACTAACGATAAAGGAGAACAGAATTATCCCTATAATGATTATTCCACTTTTTCTCATATTCATGATTAGAACCACCCAATATTTAAATATATTTTGCTCTAAAGGCTAGCAATCGGTCTGTTATCCACCTTTTCTCAGCTTATATCCCTTATATTTCGTAGCAAACACTTTTCATAGATTTAGAAAACATATATTTAAATTTTTCTTAAGGCGGGGAGCATTTTTCATAATTCTGTAGTCTTGGTATTAAGTAAGTGGTGGCTGAGAAATGGCTATAAGGCTTTAGGCGAAGAATTTCTGCTAACAAGTATTCAAGCAATTTTTATTCTTACCCTCTTACTCAAATAAAAGTATATCAACGATGAGAAATGTTTACTTTACTTTGAAATTCTTCTACGAGAACTTTCTTAATGAGAGATTTGACGAAAAACTGCCATCAGCTAAAAAGAGTTTGAGCGGAATATTTCAAGCTTAGTAAAGAATTCGTTAAACTAAGTTAGCGAAGTCAGTTTTCAATAAACAGAGATAAAACCTAACGATTTTAATTTTTCATCATTAACAATAAGTTAACAGAATCAAAATGAAAATTATCTTATATATTTATCTAACCTTAAATCTTTCCCCTGAATTATTCCATGAGTTTTAAGCCATTTCTCTACCTTCCCTCTTTCTCTCAGTTCCTTTAATTTTTTAACAAGATTTTCACATAATTCTCTAAGATTATTCTTACTATTCATACTATAATTTTGATACGGAATAATTCCATAAGATAAATATTGAATTAACTCTATCGTTTTATCAAGATTTATCTTACCCAGCACATAGTTGCTAACAATATCTTCTATAAGTGAAATCATTTCTTCGGCATCTCTTCTTAAGACTCTTTTAAATGAGATTGGTCCAGGTTTCATATTCAGCCTTATATTTTCAAGCGAATATTTTCTCTCTCCAATTGTTTCGGGTAAATATTTCTTTATCTGAACATCCAGTGGAATAGTTTTTCTAACATGTCTTGCAGCAGGTTTTGTGTATGGACCAATAGATTTAAATGCTTTTAATGCAAGCCTGTCTGCTTCTCCATAAATATATTCACGCCATTTTTCATTATGTTTAAACGAGGATGGATTGGTCCATGAAATATCGAACAAATCTATTTCCTCTGGCTTAAACACTATACAAGCTACATCTAGCTTACGATGAAGACTTAAAGGTATTGTAAAAACTCTCTGAGGATCCATTAGATTTTCAACCTTAATATTTGTCTTCATTTTCCTATTCATTTCTCCAATACGTTTCTTTACATTCTCTAAAACATATTGAACAAAACTATATGATAAATCGATTGGATGAATTTTTCTAAGAACTTTTTCCGAAAAAGCTTTTTCATGTACATGTATATGTACACCGTTTCCAGACCATTTTAAATAGACAGAATTAACTACGTTATTTCTCTCAAGGAAATCTATAATTATCCTAGCAATATTGAGAGTTTTCTCCCATAAATCATATCTACTGTCAATATCCCATGTAGGAGTTCTTGCAACAACATTACCCCAATAATTTAATGCATCATCCGGGTTTTTAAGAACTTTATAAAGATTTGCCGATCCATAAAATGTTCTGGGGAGGAGCCCCCCAAACCTTTTAATAATATATATTATATCCTTCTCACTCCTAAACTGCAGAGGCTTAGATCTAATATACCTGATTAAGATAAATCGATCATCTCTCATTTTCTTACTGCAGTGAATAGCTATCCATCTATTTCTAGCGTATTCGTACATCTCTTTCCTAACATATTCCTGATTATAATATTTAAATACGTCTATTGTCAAGCTTATACACCTATAGATAGTATTTTCCTAAATCCGAGCCTTAAACCTGTATCAGAAAAATTTTTTGAGAAAGATATGTATGCCTGATTTAAATCGAATTTAGAGTCAATAATGTATTTTACAGTAGTCCAGATAAATGTGTCAAGCCTCAGGGGAGGAACATTTATTTTAGAACAAATATAATTCCATATTCTTCTAATTTCATTAGCATATTTTTCTCTTAAAATTCTCGCATATAGACCAACATTATTCATATCAACATTATTTTTAAAAACTTTACTTAAAATTGAAAATATACATACACGATAGTCTACTGGAATAGGTATGGACATTGGAATATTGATCAATATATTATATGCTTTTAATACATAATAAAACATCTTTATAGAGAATGATATAGTCTTACCCATTAAATTTGTCTCCATATTTTTGGCTAACATATCTCTAAAAGACAATAAGTTTCTGGAATATATATTAAAATCTCTTTCCAACAATGGGATAACTCTATCAATATATCTATGTATTCTCCTAATCTTCTTATCTTTAAACCTCAGCATACTAGGACTATTCTCCACAAATTTAAGTAAAATTTCATCTACATCATAACGATAATTTTTTAATGCATATTTTTTAAAATAAATCCAATGATTTTCACCTCTAGTAGATAGTAGATAGCTTATCAATGCTATACCAACCACTATTATAGAAAGCTTTTTGACATTATAGTAATCTGAGAGGTCTCTAACAACAATATACTGTATATCCCTTTCTTCAAACAAATCTATCTTACTATCTATATTAATATTCCTAAAAATTTCCACCAACCTGTCTGCTCTAGAATAATCTGGAAAAAACTTCATATAGGTCATCGACAAACATTTATTCATTCACTAATCTAATATATTGATATGTGGTTATAAATATGATTTCAACTATAAATATAGGTAAAAATGGGCTAAGTAAATCAGTTATTGAAGAGATAAAGAGAAGATTGGAAAGGGAGAAGATAGTTAAGATAAGAGTTTTAAAAAATTCTCCGCTAAGAGAAATATATGATAAGAAAACTATAGGCGAAGTTATAGTCAGCAATACAAACTCTATATTATTAAAAAACATTGGATATACCTATATCATTAAAAGGAAGAAGAAATAGGTTTAAATATAAATTCAATAAAGAATATTTGATGATGAAATAAATAGTTAATGAATGATGAATGACCGGATGCTCTCTGATTAATCTATATAATATTAACTTATTTTTCCAATAAGATATATAATTTCTAATTTATTGTAGGCTAGAGAAAATACTTTGCGTTTCCCTTTATTTTAGTGGAATATTCTTCATGTATATAAGTAGATAAACTTATATACATAAAAGCATATATACATATTTATGAGGAGAACAACCATATTGTTAGATGAAAAATTATATGAAAAATTGATCGAAGAAGCTATTAGAAAGTATGGTACAGCTAAAAAACTTTCAGCCATAATAAATGAAAAATTAATGATTATGTATGAGTTAGCAGATTATAAGGAGAAATCTATTGTAGATGAAACATTTGGTATGTGGAAGGAATTAAAACTTTCTGGAAAAGAATATGTAAAAAACATTAGATCTGAAAGTGAAAAACGGTTAAAAAAGATGGGATTGTGAAAAAATATCTATTTGATACTTCGATAATTATAGATCATCTACGTGGAGTGGAGGAGGCTAGAAAATGGATAGAAATGGTTAAGAAAAATAAAATATTAGGCATAATTTCTGTAGTTACCGAGGCAGAACTTCTCTCAGCTAAAAGATGTGAAAACTACGTTGAAAGAAAAAGAATATCAAATCTAATTAAAATTTTCAAGAAAGAAGAGTTAAATAATAAAATTGCGAGAAAAGCGGCTGAATATAGAAGAAAATATGGTGTTAGCATGCTTGACTGTATTATAGCTGCAACTGCATTTTTCCAAAGAGCTATAATTCTCACCAAAAATATTGAAGATTTTAAAAGACTACCTATAAAATATATAGATCCTTATCCTTAATTACCTACAGTTTATATAACTATATTAATAGTTAAAGTCAAAATTGATTAACATATTCAATTTACTATGAATTTATATTCATCAATACCTATATCTAATTATCAATTCTTTTCCCGAAGATGCTGATTTCTGTGCCATTTCGCCTATAACCTGAGCTCTATATCCATCTATTTCATTTACAGCTGGTTTAACGTCACATTGGATACAGTTTAAGAAATATGTATCCTCTCTTCTAAAAGCATTCCATTTCTCATATTCAATAGGCTGGTTATTAAGAAATATTTTATTTTCTTTTACAAGCAGTGTTCCCTTAGAGCCCACTATACCAGCATCTCTTGTATTTGATTTAGAACATATGCTTGAAATTAGTGTAACTATAGAGTTATTTTCCATCTTTAGCAGATATACCATATTATCCTCATAATCTATATCCTTTAACACAAGCCTATTAGAAAATGCAAATATTTTCATCGGCTCTCCCATTAACCATCTTATTACATCTATTTCATGGACTGTTTGCTCAAATATACCTGAATTAAGAGTCCTCTTTAATCTCCAAGAGCCAGCACCATATCTAAATGGAGCTCTCACATCTAGAAACCATGCATTCACAATATCTCCTAGAATATTTTTATCTAAAATCTCCTTTATCTTCACATATAATGGATGGAATCTTAGTACAAATCCCATCATAAATATTATTCCATTTTTCCTAACAATTTTTACCGCCCGCTCGGCTTCATCAGCATTCACAGATAAAGGCTTTTCACAAAAAATATGTTTACCCTCTTCAGCAATTTTTTTAATTAAATTAAGATGCGTAAATGGAGGTGTACTTATAAACACTACATCAACACTTTTTAAGAGATCCTTAAGACTTTTAAATTCTTTCACATCAAGCTTCTCGGCAACATTTTTTCTAGCTTCTTTTCTTATATCATAGATTCCAACAAACCTACATATATCTTTAAGAATCGCTACATGATGGGATCCAACTCCTCCAACCCCGATTACACCGACATTTAAATCAAACATTATAATCCCAAATTATGAGATAATTATTATAACCATTAAATATGTTTCTCAAATATTAAGATAAATAGACCGATAAATCTAGTCATTTACTAAATCTTCCCCGGGTTCTAATTTCTGCCAGCCTCTTCCTAGCTGTTTCCAGATCTCTATATACTGCATATATTGTTTCACGATTAATCTTCCATCTATTTCCACAATAAACACAGGTCTTATTCTTCTGCGGCATTCTAACTATCTGAAATCTCCCACATTTAGGACACTTGACAATACTCCAGGCTTTCATATAAATCTATATACACAATATAATTTTAAGCTAATATAATTTATTTCTCCCTCCATTGAACCTTCTTTATCGTCAATAGTAAGAATAATAGTACGTAAAATATAGCTACAGATAGATTTATCCAAATATTACTTAAATCATTATCTAATATTGATTTCATTGCAATAACGCATGGAGTTAATGGAACCATATATACCAGTAAATATAGATAATATGGAAGATATTTATACGAATAATATATTGGTGAAAGAAACATATAGAGAAACGGTAGAAATGATGTTATAATATTTATTATCTGCCAATTTCTTATTAAACTTACGAGAAGCAGTCCATTTGTAATACATATTAGCCAGGTTAATATAAACACTGGAATTAGTAAAAATATATTTACACCAACTATATTTCTTATTTTTCCTGTAAATAATATGTAGATGGCTGTAGTTAAAATAATGTTTAATATACTTTGTAATAAACTTGATAATGCTACTCCTAATCCATAGGATAATGGATGAATAGGCGAAGTTATATATAATGATAATGTCCTATTCTTCCTCTCGCTATTTATTCCCTGTGCAACTATAGTTAATCCTGAGAAGGCGATCATTAATATCATTGTTCCAGAAAAGGCGTTAACTAAAGACTTATAGCCACTTAACCATAGTATTGCAAAGTTAAATATTAGTGGGAATGCAGCAATTACAATAAAGCTAAGAGGATTTTTAATAAAATGTTTAGATTTCATAATAGTAATTATAAGAGCATCTCTAATAATTTTCGAATACATTTTTATCACCTATTATTTCTAAATATATGTCTTCGAGAGGAGTAGAAGATATAAGAATCTTTAATCCCCATTTCCTAACAAATCTAATCAACTCAACAATAATTTTTTCATCAATATCTTTCAATAATACAATAATGCTATCAATTTCCTCTTTAAAAGCCAGATTAAAGCTTTTTATAAAGGAAACTATATTATTAGCATCGATTTTACGCTTACCATAGATCTTCACTCTATACAGATATTTACTCTTTAAGACAAGATTTTCAGGCCGATCACAAACTAATATCTTCCCCCTATTAATAATAGCAATTCTATCAGAAAGTCTTTCAGCCTCCTCAACATAATGAGTGGTCATTAATATAGTTGTACCCTCCTTCTTAACTTTCTCCAAATAGTTCCATAATTTTCTACGAGCAGCTGGATCCAATCCCGTAGTAGGTTCATCCAATATAAGTAATCTAGGCTCATGGACAATAGCTGTAGCTAGGAGAACTCTCTTCTTCAAACCACCAGAGAGGCCACCTACATACCTATTTCTAACATCCACAAGATCTAGTTCCCTAATAGCCCTAATAGTAGCACTCTTTGCATCGTTCTTCGCCAATCCTCTGAGTCTAGAAAAATAATATATATGATCATATACCGTAAGATCCATTACAGGCAGTCCTTCCTGAGGCACAACATCTATATTCTTCCTCACAGACATAGGATTTTTAACAACGTCATAACCTAAAACTGTAAGTCTACCAGAAGTAGGCAATAATTCAGTACTAACCATCCTGACAAAAGTAGTTTTTCCAGCACCATTGGGACCGAGAAGAGAAAAATTTTCTCCATATTTAATCTTAAGATTAACTTTATCATTACCAATAACATTGTTAGAATAAATTTTTGTCAAATTAATAGCCTTAATGGCATAATCCACTTCAATCACTGTTGTCGTTTTAATGAATAAATAATCATATTTTATCATTTAATAATATTTGTAGTGAAAATATATAATTAGTCATTTAAAATAAACTAAAAATAGTTTTATATAAAATCATCTTTTCATTTGCATAAATTGTCTATCTTCCCATTTTTTTATGTATTTCTCTTATTTTATATGGATCTATCTTCCATTTTCTATCATATGTTAGATAACCGTTTACTTCTCCCTCGATATCATATAACTGTGTATAGCAGAATCCACTTATCTCATCATATTCTCCAAATGTTAATACAACATCCCTATATTTGCTGAGAAATTCATATTCATCCTCTAAAATATTTCCATAATATGCTGGTGGACGCTTTACTATAGGCATATATTTTTTAATACCCCATCCCCCCATCTCGCTTATAACGATTGGTTGACCCTTATATTTAAATCCCTTAGCCATTAAAGGCCTATGGGGTGATGGAGGAATACCACCTTCTTTTCTATATTTGTCCCAAAGTTTCCTTACCTGCATTCCACCAAGCCATCCACTATAATCATGTATATCAATTATATCTGTTTCAGTATGCATATAACCACTATTATCTACAACAAGTCTAGTTTTATCCAAATTCTTTATACGACGATATATTTCTAAGACAAATTTCTGACCCATAATGTCATCATGAATATTTCTCTCATTGAAGGGAACCCAGACTATAATCGATGGATGATTGAAATCTCTCAAAATAATATTTCTCAACTGACTCCAAAACATTTCTAGGTTTCCTGTCTTTAAACTCATTCCCCAGTCACTCATCTCCTCCCATACAAGTAAGCCTATCTTATCACACCAATAGAAGTATCTTGGGTCCTCCGGTTTCTGATGTTTTCTCACGCCATTTAATCCAAGCTGCTTAGCATACTCCACATCTCTCCTCAAGTCCTCATCGCTAGGAGCAGTATATATCCCATCAATAAAATATCCCTGATCTAAAGCCATTTTCAAATATATAGGCTTATTATTTAATAAAATTTTATCTCTGCTTATACTTATTTTTCTCATACCAAAGTATCCTTCAACCATATCAATAGTGTTACCATCACCCATAATCGATAGTCTAATCTTATATAAATCTGGGGTCTCTGGAGTCCATAGTTTAAGATAACTTATAGGTATTGATAGCATCATAGTATTTGAACTTATATCAAATTTTTGGCTAAATATTTCGGTGGAATTAAAAAATACTCTGACTTCAAGAAGTTTATTCAATATATCTCCATCAATGTTTACATTAAGCAGTATTTTACCATTATCTATATCAGGAGTAACATAAAAGTTTTTTATAAAAGTCTTACCTACAACATCTATCCATACAGTCTGCCATATTCCTGTCACCCGCATATATCTACATCCACATGGATGAAGCCTGGAGTCCTGTTTACCTCTAGGCTGATCCCCATGTCTATCAATAGCCTCTACAACAACAATATTTTTCTCCTTAACCAAATCACTAACTTCAAGAGAGATTGGATCATATCCACCAATATGTTGTCCAACAAGTCTACCATTAAACCATATCTTCGAAATATAATCAATTGCACCAAAGTTTAGAAAAATTCTTTTATCTAAAAATTTCTCTGGAATCTTAAACTCTTTAGCATACCATACTATATCATGAAAACATTCATCATGAATTCCACTCAACTTGCTTTGAAATGGGAATGGAACCAATATTTTTTCATCCAGTCTATCTATATCTAAAAACCATTTCTTCTTTTCCCCCAATTCATAGTCATCAAAACAAAACCTCCAATATCCATTTAAATTAATCCAATCTCCACGTAATCTATCAGGCCTAGGATACTCCGGTCTAGGAATATTTCCACTCATATTTCCACCACAATTAATGAAACTTAGCATATGATAATTAATCTTTACTCATCAGATAGAAAATATGATTTCTCCTATAATATGAAATTTAATAACAAATTGTATATTTGGCTGTACATTTTATAGAAAAAGTAAACTCTTCATAACATATCACCCTATGATACCCATGGTAACTTTCGATGACCTCATAACTAATCTTATAGACATTCATACAAATGTTTATACAAATATTTAAGATAAGAGTTGATGATAATACAATTTTGTTTTTAGACATAACTGGGTCAATATGTTTATAACAAAAATTTTACCTTAGTTGAAGAAGCAAGGAAAATGATTAAAAATAATTCAAGTTCCTTAAATTCTTTAGATTTTGAAAGTTTTTTATCAATATAATTCATTCCTTTTTATCTCATATGTTTAGGTTAGCTATCCATGTAATCTGCTATATATATTTCTTATAGCCCTTTCTCTAGATACCCCTTTCATCATTTCAGATTCTATATCATTCTTCAGTTTCTTTATACCATAATTACCATAAGTTCTAGAGTAAAAATCCACAAGATAATTATACATCTCATCTATAGAGATCTCTCTATATTTCTCCTCTTCGAAAAAGACATCATCCTTTAAATCTATTAAAGTTTCTCCAATCTCTTCTAAAACTACAGCTGTATCATAACTTGCAAATAATGTAGCTACACCATTCAATATATCACTTGTTTCAAAATCTACTCCAATAATAGCATTTGCTCCCATTTCTTTAGCCTTTTCAACCATTCTCCTAATACATTCAATTCTAGCCTTACTAGCCTCCTCAGTATAAGCGGTTATCTCTCCACCAGCCATAGTTTCTAATGTGGCCACAAATTGTCCACCAATACCTCTTGATCTAACAGTAAGACCATATACAAGTCCCAAAACTTTCTTTATCCTAACACCTGGAACCTGAGGTAAAGTAGTAACTAATATACCAAACATATGTCCTCAATATATATTTACATTTTTAACTTTAAAACATTTAATCTAAATTTCATTGTTTCCACAACATTTTTAAATACTATAATCGTAAGAAGAATTAATGCACTAACAATTACTATATATTCGTTGTTTCACTGACTATGAGTATCTTCTCCGCTAATAACATTAACTAATATTTCCTTACTTTTTGACCTGTAATATCTTTCATCTCTAAACCATATAGTATAGATGACATCTCTCCCCATTATTGTAAAGATGTAATTCATTGAAATCTTCCATTATTGTCAATAATTAGTTCCTTAATAATTTTAGTCTGATTTGAAAGTAATAACTATTCTCGCATTTTCTATCCCGAGATGATATAGATAAGTGATACAATGTTCTACTGAAGTTCTTAACATATATTAATTCTCCACTATATTTGAAAGATAACAGTAATATATTTACTATCAGAAGGTATAAACATATTGTAAACCTATTTTCATCAAAAGCTAAACAGATTTTATGAAATTTTAAAAAATAACATTTATATATTAAACAGACAATAAATACAAATGATAGTATAATAAGTATATGTTTAGTTTACAAAAAAGTAGGGACTTAGATATGTGGAAAGAGTATTTGTGGAAAATTTCTTATTTTATATCATTATATTCAGTGCTTGTCTTTCTTTCCAGTCCAATAAGATTCTGTATACCCATTGGATTTCTTACAACAAGATTCTTTTTAACATATTGCTTTATATTGCCCACAATAACTTTAGTAATTTTCATAACAATATATAGATTTAAAAAAGATTTTATCGAAAGTCCATATAAATTTTATTCTAAAGTGATATTTTATCTAACCTTTCTCTTATTCGTCACATGGCCACTTGGAATAATATTTAGGAGAAGGATTGAAGACGTATACATGTCCTGGTTTACACTTGGAGTTGGAACAATATGGCTTATTGCCTATACTTATGTACAATTAAAGTTAGGAAAGAAGAGATCAGAAAAATATGATATAACTATGCCATGGATATATTCTCCATTGGAGAGAAAGATAATTAAAAAATGATTTTTCAACCTATTCTATTTCTATATATTAGGTCTATTAGTTTCATTGTTTTTACAGCATCATTGAAATTTGTCTCAGGCTCAAAATCATTTTTAATAGCATCAATAAAATGTCTATCCTCATAATAAAATCCATAATATTTTATCCAATCACTACTTTTAGCTGCCTCTTGTGTAGATATTATTAAAGGTTTATCTCTATCCTCAAAAAATATTACTGCCTTATCATCTGGATTTATTAGGGCTGAAACACCTTTAGAATGCATTTCAAACACGTGGATTCTACCACCCACCGCCCAGTTTGTGGATAATATACCTATACATCCATTTCGAAACCTTATAAGTGCATTAAAACTATTTTCAAATTCACTGTAAAAGCTTGATACAATGCTTACTACTTTATCCACTCCACCACCAATCCATCTCAACATATCTACTGCATGTATGGCATCACATGTAAGTATATCTACAGCACCATTATAGTAGTGTTCGCCCCAAGCCCGACCTTTATAAAATGTAGCTATACAATGTATTATCGGGCCATTCTTCTCAACCATTTCTCTTACTTGACGTATAAGTGGGATAAATCTACGATTAAATCCAACCATAGTTTTACATCCATATTTTCCAGCTATTCTGGCAAGACTTTCAGTCTGATAGCTCGTTACTCCAGGAGGTTTTTCTATAAAAACATTTAAACGATGCTTCAAACAATATACCACTATATCATATAAATGATGTGGAGGCATTATTATAAAAACTCCATCTAGAGATACCTTTTCAATCATTTCTTTATAATTAATAAACCTATATGTAACATTATATTTATCGGCTGTAGAATTTAATCTATCGATATTTAGATCACATACAGCTGTAATCTCTACATCCCTCATTTCAGATAAAGATGGATAATGAACACGATTTGCATGACTTCCAGCACCAATAAATCCTATTCTAACAATATCCAAGGCAATCACCTATTATAATATAAAAGGTATTTTTTATTATTCATAAGATATTAAAATTGTTTCTTCTTAGATATCTAATATATAGGGATCATTATGATATACATATTTTATTTAACTGTTAGTGAGAAATTTTATCATGATGATTGATGGTATTTTCTATTAAACGTGTTAAAACCTTATGATTTCCCTCAAATAGTATAAATGATCTACTTATGCTAAAACTTACTAAATTCGATATAAAAATGTAAAATATTATTTGTTAGAATTATTTTCGATATATATATATGACTTTTGTAATAATATTATATTGGGTTGAAATGATGAAAAAAATAAAAAATGAAACAAAAATAAAGAAAAGAAGATTTTATATTATAATGGGGAAGACTAATAATACAAAAATAAGTGGTATAAGTGGGTTAGATGATCCTAATGCAGGTCCCTGCAAGGACTGTTATGGATGTGTAGTCGTATAATATGCCAAAGGAGGCCAATTTAAATAGGATGTAATATGATATCTGATAGAATTGAGATAAAATTTTTTACACTTCCTCTTTCTGCCACTATTTATATAACAATGAACTGTAATTTAAGGTGTAAACATTGTTGTTTTTCATGTCAACCAATGAAGAATCCTAGTTTTATATCGGTAAAAAATTTTAATAAGATACTGAATAAATTAGTTAAGGGAGGTGTCATTAAAATATCTCTTAATGGAGGTGAAGTGACTACTCACCCATTTCTTAAGGAGATACTAAGGGAAATATATAATACTGGAATCGCATGGAGCCTGGCAACGAACGGTACTTTACTTAAAGAAGAATTAATAAAGATATTTTATAAATATGAGCCAACGAGTATTACTGTTTCATTAGATGGACCCGATAAAGAAACTCACGAATTTATTAGAGGAAAAAATACGTTTGACAAAACCGTGGGAGCAATTTTGTTATTACGTAAATATAACATTAATGTGCATATAAATACATTATTACATAAAGGAGTATCTAAGAGTAAACTAATTAAGCTTGCTAGTTTTTGCTTAGATAATGATCTAAAACTAGGATTCATAGGACTTTATCCTAAAGGAAGAGCTCTAAAGCACTGGAAAGAATTAGCATTATCAGATAAAGAGTTCTACGAGTTTTACAAATTCATTACTGAAAATAAAATAATATTAGATGCGCAAAAGGGTAATGAAACCATGTCAGAGATTATATCTTTAGTCCCGAATAATACTTGTGCTGCTGCAAGATCGTTTTTTTGCATCGATGAGCATGGATATACCTATCCCTGTGATCTATTTATTAATACTGATTTTATAGGGCCAAATCTATTAGATAATGATGTCACAGTGGAACAAGTATGGTATAGTCCTAAATTTACTTTAATAAGAAGAATCTTAATAGATATAGTTGGATGTATATTTAGTCCAATATGTTATAGAAGGAAAATAGGAAAATGCAAACCATGTCCAGCTTTAGCTTATTCGAATTACAGGAATCTTTATATGCCAGATCCTAGATGTCTTTTTTATCCTAAGACACTAGGGTATATAGTAAAGGGTCTCACAATAGATGATGAAAATGTTAATAACTAAAGAGAAAGTTTTTTGTATAAAAATAAGATTTGCTGAAAACGTTTTGCTTCGATATATACCGGGCGATCCTCCAATATTATTTAACAGAAAAACAGGTACACTTATAGCTTTATCCAATGATTTAGCAAAGTTTCTAAAATATTTAAATCAAGGATTAACGTTTTATGAAGTGGTTAAAAAATTAGAAGTAACAGAGGACGAGCTAGATTTATTAATCGATATACTAAATCTGCTAGTGAGGGGTAAATATTTGTATGTCGAAAAACTTTGTTGAGGCTAAAAATTTATGTAAAAGATATGGAAATGTTGTTGCATTAGATGGAGTTACCTTTACATCCGATGCTAAGCTTTTAGCTTTAGTCGGTCCAAATGGAGCTGGCAAGACAACGTTTATAAAGATTTCAACATGTCTTCTTAGGCCAACAAACGGGCATTTAAAGATACTAGGTTACGATGTTAGTAAGGAGTGTAATTTGTTAAAGGAAAGGATTTCACTTATGCCGCAAGATGCTAATCCGGATACAGCATGCACTCCCTTTGAGCATATAGTATATTATCTTTTTTCTAGAGGATATAAGCTGAGTGAATCTAAAAGAAGGGCTAGAGAAATATTGGAAAAAATAGGTCTCTGGGAATATAGGGATGAAAAATGCCTCAAATTGTCTGGCGGAATGAAGAAAATGGTTCTATTAGCTATGGCATTTGCGCCTGAGGTTAATGCAGTTTTTTTAGACGAACCTACTGCGGGTCTCGACCCAGTTAATAGAGTTAAAATATGGGGATTAATAGCACGTCTAGCTAGAGAAGGGGTACATGTTTTAGTAACATCGCATAATATGGAGGAGGTAGAGGAATATGCTGAAGAAGTAGTTATGATAAACCGTGGTAAAATTGTTATCCAAGGGTCTCCGAGGGAATTGATCGATACAATATCTAATCTGATGCGTATAGAAATAACTTTAAAAGATGGAAAAATGAGCAAAGACTTACTAAAAATGTTTAGGAATATTGATGGGACAAGGGGTGTATATAATTTAGAGTCAACTGTCATAATCTATGTTGATAAAAATGATGTATCGGAGATTGCTGAAAAACTTTCACAAATGGATATAAATATAGCTATGAAGATTTGGAAATGTAATTTAAAGGATGTATTTTTGAGGCATGTACTATGAGATTAAAAAGTATTTTAGGAGTAGCACTTTTAGAGTCGCGTAGAGGATTTAGAGCCGGATATGCTTATATTTCATCAATATTATCCACAGTATGGCTCCTAATATTTTTCTATATACTTGGAGGGCCGTCTTTCTTACCCCATGTAGTGATAGGTTCTATTATTTCATTAATACTTAGTGTAAGTGGTTCAAGTGCTATATATGATGCTTATTATGATCTAATAAAATTGAGGGATATTTTCCTGGCATCACCAGTCAGTCCTCTAGAATTTAGGATAGGGATAGCTTTAGGCAACCTCTTACCCTCAATACCTACATTGTCAGCATATTTTATATTACTATTTTTCATAACCAATGTTTCTTTAGCATGTTTTTTCATAACGACTTTTGTTACTATACTAATAACATGGATTATGGGAGTATTTATAGGATATATAGTATCCAGAGGAGATTTGAATGCAGGTCCTAAAATAAATCTTGTAAATAAGTTACTAACTTTACTACCGCCTATATACTATCCAACCAGTCTTTTACCCAAAGAATTGAGATTCTTAGCCTATTTAGTACCCACATATAATATTTCAGAGTTAGTTAAGTGTCAGCTTAACATAGCATTTTCTGGTACATATCACATAGAAATATGTACGATTTTTCTAGTCTTCCAACTAATACTTATAATATCAACTGGATTAAAGATTGGGAGATAATATTATCTTATAGCGAAAATAACGTTATCCCGTAATATCTAGAATTATTAATTAATAATAATTTTATTAAGGAACTAAATCTTCTTTATAATGAATAAGTTATATGTTTATCTCGTTTTATTACTTTAATTTAAGGTAGATATAATATGAGTATTTGGAATATAATTGAAAAAAAGTTTGGAAGAAGCGAGAAAAAGCTTAAGGTAGTTAAAACATTTATAAAATATGGTTTTTCTATAAAAGACGGAAAGATATTTTGTGATAAAATAAAAATTCCATATATGTCTATTGCAAATGCCTGTGGTGTGGATAGAAGAACTGTCAAAGAAGTAGTGAAGATAATTAGTGAAAATAGTATTCTTAAAGAATTTTTTGAAAAAATTGAGCCTGCAGGACCATTTCTAAAAAATGTATCTAGATTCCTAGGATATAGATGTATAATAGTTGAACCATTTAGAGATGAGCCAGGAATAATTGCATCAGTATCATCAGTAATTGCATCTAAAAATATAAATATAGTTCAAATAATAGCTGAAGATCCATATCTATATGAAAATCCAAAACTATATATCATAGTTGAAGGAAAATTTCCCGGAGAAATGATTAATGAAATAATTAATCTAAGAAATATTAGGCAAGTAACTACATTATAGATTAAATACTCTATAAATTATTTGACTAAGCTGTCTAGCTAGGCATGTCTCTGAAAGTCTTTCTATACTACCTTGAGCCATTTCCAATTTCATATCAAAGGGAAGTCTTCCAAGGAGTCTTAACCCATATCTTTCTGCCAGGTCTTCAGTTCTAGTTTTTCCGAATAACTCTATCTTACCTTCCTTCATACTAATGTAGCTCATATTTTCAATTACACCTATTATCGGAAACTTTATTTCAACTAATAGTTTTATGACTCTCTCTAATACTTTTTGCGATACTATCGAAGGCGTCGTTATTAATATAGCATTTCCCCTATCTCCTAAAATTTTTATAAAGTCGAGTATCTCGTCTCCAGTTCCAGGAGGCATATCCACTAAAAGATAGTTCAGTTTTCCCCAATTCGTTATAGCCATAATTTCTTTAAAAATGCTTGTTTTAGCAGTACCTCTAAACGGGAGGGAACGGTCTTCGGTGAAAAAGGCTATAGACATGATTTTTAAACCATTAATATTTGGTGGAATTAAACCAGATTTGCTTTCACTATACTCATATTTTTCTATACCAAGTATCGTGGGTATTACAGGTCCGTGAAAATCTAGGTCCAATATACCTACATTAAATTTTTTTCTAGATAATATTATTCCAGATAATGCTGTAATAATGCTTTTACCAACACCACCCTTACCACTTAAAAATGCAATAACTTTCTCAATTTTCTCTAATTTCCTTTTAATAGCAATATCACGTGGATCTATCATATATTCACCAATGAACTCCATTCCATTTATCTTAAAATATTCTAATTAAAATTCACTATTTTTTACTGATGAACCCTAATTCTAATAGGCTATAAAAATATTATCAATGAGTTTCATGTTCTAATTTGTTAATTAAGTTTAAAGCACGTTTAACTATTATTTCTCCTACACCCGGCTTAAGTAGCGACGTAGTTTCGTATCCACCTTCTTGATAGGCACGCTTTGTTGGTATATAGCCTATAGATCCATTTGCTAAAGTAACTAACATTGTTTGTTTAGGACGTGATTTTCTTTTAATTTCTAACCCCAATTCAACGAAAATTTCTCCTGGTATGGCTGTTAATATAATGTTTCCTAAAGCAAAAACTTGTATTTCACATATTTTTTCCTGGTCTAAAGACAATTGAGCAACCTGCTTTATATCCTTATGATAAACGCCTAACCACTGAGGAGGTAGAGTTACAGTTTTTCTGGAAACCCTACTTAGGAAAATCAACCTTTCCTTCAACTTCCTTACTTCTTTAAAATTCTTCTCATCCAATTTTTCCTTTATTTTTTTCTCTATTTCATTCATTAATTTCTCAACTTTATGTAAAGGAGGCGTTTCTCTGAGAGGAATATCAAAAACTGTATTGATAGTCTTAATCTCTATATTAGAAGGAAGAGTTATCATATTTTTCATAGTTTTTAATGCAATGGAGGCTAGTGTAATCCCTATTCTCTCAGCTTCCTTAAATGAGCGTTCAGAGTAAAAGGGCCTTATGTTTCCAGAAGCTCCTTGTGTAAAGAGCATGGTCGTATTTTCCGCTTCCTCAATAAAAGTTCTTAAATAGCCTGGATAATCAGCCGAGATTAAAAGATTTGAGGGTCCAAGAGTTACTGGATGACATGAAAAATTAATAAGAATAGCGATCGGCTTTCCCCTCATTGTTTCAAATCTAAGAATCATTAATTCAGGGTCTATTGGACCAGTCGGTATTCCCGGAATAGCTTTTTTCTCTATTAGTTTGGATGGCATTCCCCATTCTTTATATTGCTCACGTACAGCATTTCTCATCCTTCCTGTATCCATGATTAGCATGCAGGCTCCTTCGGGAACTATTAAACGTCTATTATAACTTAATCCAGTAACGTATCCTTTACCAAACTTAATTTTAGCTCTTACCAAATTATTTGATACCTCTTCAGAAATTTCCTTTATAACTAAATGAAAGTCTTTAAGCCACTTAGTTATAATTTTTTCTTGCTGTTTTATCGGATTCGAACTTAGTGGATTTGGTTTAAAAGAAGGTCCCGAATGAGTATGAGAGCATGATATCATTATCTCTTTAGAAGAAATTCCCAGCTCCTTTCCCACAATTTTCCTTAACTTATTTACTTCAGCTCTACCTAATCCTATTAAATCAAGGGTAATTAAAGCGATTCTAATATCTCCTTTTTCTAATAAAAGGATTTTTGCATAAAGATCATCATGAATTCCCTGAGAAACTTCTGTTCTTGCACTAAAACCAGCCATCGGAATTCCTACAGGAGGAGTTATTATTCCAGAAGAGACTCCGACTTTTAAAGACATTGTTCCACTCACTATAAAATATTATATTATTATGAATTTAAGATTAAACTTATATTAATCTACAAGGATTTTTCCAAATTATAAGGACTATTAGGTGGATCGGCAGCTCCGATAATTTTAGCTATTTTAACACCTTTTCCGGAAATTATATTAAAATCCTTTGAACCACACTTGGGGCAACTGGTAAAAGAGTAAACCAAGTCTGGAATAAAATGAACGGGATTATCTTCACCGAATTCTCTAATCAATTTTTCTTTAAAATCGTTAAAACTCCATTCATATCCACAAACACTACATTTCAAAAGGGTTTTTTCAATTATAAAATTAAATACATTTCCATCTAAACCATGATTTTTAGAAAGTTCTCTAAGAGCGAATTTAAGAATATTTAGATCTATTTGGGAGAGCTCGCCAACAATAACATCTACTCTATCTACTCTACTTAACCCTCTCTTCCGAGAATATTCTAAAACAGTATATAATATGTTGCTGGCAATACTCCATTCATGCATACTATTCCGCCATAATAAGATTCATTAATTAGTTATAAAAGTATATCTACTTAGAGAAATATTATTTATTTCATCATATCGATTATCATAACTAATACTTGAGACAGTATTGTGGTTCCAATTAATTGAAATATAGATTTTATATCAACTAACCAGGGCTTTATATCCTTTATTCTTTTTTCAATTCTAATTAATTTGTTTAATAATATTAGGTCACTTATAAAAGCTGCATCCTTATCGGGTATCTCCTTTATCTTACTATCTATTAAATCTAGTCGACTATCCTTAGCTCTTGAAAGTATTCTAAAAAATGTGTAATGTGGAATTACTGCAGTAGGTATAAACATTATTAATGATCCAATTATTGGTGCATATAGTGTTATTTTAGACCATATAGTTATTGCGAGGGCACTCATCAGTGCTGCGGAAAAGGTTTCTATAAGTATAAGTTTTTTGAATTTGGATAAATTTTTTATACCCTTTGATGAAGCTATTTCAGGCTTAAATATATCGCATTTATACATTTTCCTATAAGCTAAATTTAGATTTATGGGTATAAACGCCATATATATGCCTCCAAAGAGACACCCATTCAATCCTTGAATCAAATAACCAAGTACATCAAATATAAATGGAGAATTATATTTAGAATAAACCTCCCACCATCCATCTAAATTATATACGAATACGTGGCAAAAGCTGTAGATCATCCAGAAGGCAAATATTATTAGATATGTTTTTCTAAATATTTCTTTCTTAATCCTAGCTCTAAAATCTTTCCATTTTTCATCGTCTAACACCGTATATTTCCTAACATAGGCTAAAGACTTATTAAAATTCTTTATTATGAATAGTGTTAGGACGATAGTAATATATCCAAAAATGTTCATCAAAATCCATCCCGGGTTAGATAGATATACGGTTAGATCATTCAGCAAATACGATATTAAAAGGCAAGTTAGATATAATGCTATGGAGAGTAAAGCAAAGAAGAGTGGATATTTATCTTTCAAAAATAGTTTTTCTATCCAAAAATCCAAGGATACCACAACTATCTCATGTAATAATTAAAATACAATATTATATTAATAAATTTATTCCTATGTAATTTTAGTAAGGAGAAACTTATATTTTGTTAAAATAAGATGAAAGAAAATTAAGTAACATGAAATATCAAAGTAATAAGGTGGCTTAAAGCTAAGAATATATAGGAAACGGTGAATTATTTAAATAATGTCAAGCGTCTTAAAAAATTTAAGTTTCATATACCAGCATATAACATTTAAGTTTATTAATAAGTTCATTCTACTTTTCTTTATCAGTATAATGGGATTGGTTAATACAGGTTGTCAGCCATTAGATGTGCCATATATAAATCAATTCTATGATGTTCCTTCCTGGTTTGATGGAAGATATTCCTGTGGACCTGCTTCTGTTGTAATGGTCTTAGCATACTATAACTTATTGGAGCCATGGAATTTAAACTGTAATAACCCATATTTCCATGTAAGTCCTTATGGAAGATATATTTGCTGTATATTTAAAGTAAACAATTTTACATTTGATCTTCGTCAGCCAGATGCATCTAAGAGACATTATGGTTACGGCGTGCATGGATATGTTTACATACCTGGTTTAGGGGCTTCTTGGAATAAGATGGTTGAAGTGTTTGAAATATTTGGTTTTCAAGCATATATTGATACCGATGCAAGTTTCGATAAAATTGTTAGAGAAATCGATAACGGTTATCCTGTAATAATATGTACTCAATTAACATCATTTGGACATATAGTTGTTGTAACAGGATATATATCGAATGGAAGTGTAATTGTTAATGATCCGGCTGGAGATCTGAATAGAGGACAATATTTTAATTATTATGGTAAGGATGCTATATATGATTGGCCGGGTATAAACAATGGACATAGAAATTTAAATAGGGTTAATGCACTAATAATTATAAGGCCAGGAAACAAAATGAAAAGAGCATATCCTGTTGAGGAAAGAATAGAAGAAGTAAGTTACCTAAATATAGGTACAGTAATAATAATAGTAGTATTGATAATATTTATTATAATAGCGATATACCATATCAAAGAACTTTACAAAAAGCATCCTAATCAGAGAAATATGTGACATACTTTGAGATATTCTCTTATCGATTCCATACATTAGTAATATGTGCTAGATAATACAAGAGCTGGCTGCCTTGCTCCACAATAAGGGCAATATAAACCCCAATCAAATAGTATCACATTACAATTAAAACATTTCATTACCATATTAAATTTTATAATTTAATTAATATTAAATTTATTATTAAAATTAAAATAACACAAAACTTTATCTAGTGAAAAATGTTTTCTGACTAAATATCTATCAGGGTACAGGATATCTAATCTACAATATTCTACTAATAATTAATTAGAGTTAAGAGAGAACAACGGGTCTCTGAATAAATTTTTGTATAGGGTTAAATATAATTATTTGGTGGTCGATTGAGGTTTTATTTTATTGAACCCGAGAAAGTTGGAATGAGTGATAGATTAAATTATCTTGATAAGTTTTTAGCCGAATGTATTAGATCTAAGGCGTTTCCTGGCGCAGTATTGCTTGTAGCTAGAAGAGGATTTATAGTATATTTTAAAGAGTTTGGGTATTCTATGATTATTCCCAAGAAGAGGAAGATGCATAGAGATATGTTATTTGACCTTGCATCTCTAACAAAACCTATTGTCTCGGCTACACTTGCAATGATATTGGTTGAAAATGGAATTATTAGTCTTATGGACAAGGTTATAGACCTAGTTCCAGACAAGTATAGAAAATATTTTGAGTCTGAGGATAAGGATAAAATTACGGTAAAAAATTTATTGACTCATACGGCTGGTTTTCCTGCATGGATTCCACTATATTCTCAATGTAAGAATAGGGATGAAGTTTTTGAAAAGGTAATGAAATGTGATTTAAAATATAGTCCTGGAGAGAAAGTTGTATATAGCGATCTTGGAATTATAATGCTAACCTATTTAATTGAACACATTTCTTGTAAGAGGATAGATTTACTTGCATCTGAGAAGATTTTTAAGCCTCTAGATATGAAGAATACTATGTATAATCCTCCTAAAAATATTTGGAAGAATGTTGTTGCAACAGAGAAGTGTGGATATAGGAATAGAGTTTTAGTTGGAGAGGTTCATGATGAAAATGCATTTAGAATGGATGGTGTTTCTGGTCACGCAGGACTCTTTTCTACTGCCACAGACCTAGCGATCTTTTCTCAAATGATGTTAAATAAAGGATTTATAGATGATGTTCAAATACTTTCAAGAAAGAGTATTGAATTGATGACTAAAAATCATGCCGAAGGACTTAATAGTAGGAGGGGTATTGGATGGGAATTAAAGACCGAGAATGCTTCATGTGGAGACCTTTTTAGCGATGCTTCATACGGTCATACTGGTTTTACGGGTACATCTCTGTGGATAGATCCTAGAGAGGAATTATTTGTAATATTTCTGACTAATAGAGTTCATCCATCACGGGAGAATAGGAAAATACTTAGAATTAGACCATTATTACATAATATTATTGCTTCTTCAATAAAGGATTAGAATTTTTCCTCAATTTTTCAGCAAGCTCTATAGCCTTTGTAGGAATATTATTTGAAATTTTAAGTAATTTTATAGCTTCATCGTATCCGACTTTCGCCTTACTCATAACTATAGCTGCGGTAACATTACCCTTAGATTCTTTAAGTATTTTTGAAGCTGTATCATAATCAACTCCACTCTCCATCATTATAATTCTCTTAGCTCGTTCAATTAATTTCTTACTCGCTGGATCAAGGGATATCATAAGATTACCCTTAACCCTACCAAGTCTAACCATAATTGTTGTACTTAACATTGTTAGAATCATCTTTTGAGCCGTAGCAGCCTTCATTCTAGTTGAACCAGTAATAACTTCTGGACCAGTATCTGGACAGATAATTATATCTGCATACCTCGTTATAGGAGAATCTTTAACAGATGTTATTGCTATTGTCTTAGCACCAATGTCTCTAGCATACTTTAATGAACGAACTACAAATGGTGTTCTACCGCTTGCAGATATACCTACAACCACATCATTGCTATTTAATCTCTTAGCTCTTAGCTCTCTTACAGCCATTTCTTCATCATCCTCAGCTCCCTCAATAGGTCGGAAAAGCGCTCCAGGACCTCCAGCAATAATTGCTTCACAAGTCTCAGGTCCAATATTATATGTTGGTAACAATTCAGCTATATCTATCACACCAAGTCTACCACTAGTCCCTGCACCAACATAAAACCATTTACCTCCATTTTTTATCGCATTCACTATCATCTCAACAGCTTTAGCTATATTTGGGATTTCTCTCTCCACAGCATATGCAACCTTTTTATCTTCATCATTAATTATCTTTAAAATATCTTCAGTAGACAATTCACTTAAATGCTCCGTTCCAGGATTTCTCTGCTCAGTTTTAAGTTTTAATAATTGATGAAAAACTTCTTTACTCATATATTAATCCCCATTTCAATCCACTATTATACATATTACAGATGATATAATTATCTATATTTATGCCGATTTCTCTAAGCCCTATTAATCCTGCACCTATAACATTTTTAAACATAGGCTTTAAAAGTCTAAATTTGGCAATATATTTTTTAAGCTTTCTTTCAAGCATGTCTACCAAAGGTTTACCTATATCAAATACACCTCCAAGATAATATATGTCCGGGCAATCTATATTTAATTTTTTCTGGACACAGCTTATAGCTATAGCCATTTCTTCTGCGGCTTCCTCTAATATTTCTCTAGCTATAGAATCATTTATCCATAAATCTCCAACATATTTTGTTATAGATGTTATTCTATTAATAAAATTTTTATCAGAATATACTTTAATTAAAACCTCATCTAAATCTTTTGCATCAAATACATTTAGAACTACTTTTAATAGAGCTGTAGGCCTATCTCTACCATCAAAAGATCTGAAAACTCTATTTAAAATTTTTTGTCCAATCCAGTATCCACTTCCCTCATCATCTATTAAATAACCCCATCCACTGCATCTTTCAATTTTTCCTTTATCATCGATACCCATAACGATTATTCCAGTACCAGAGTTGATCATAATTCCCTTAGAATATCTCGTAGCTGCTATTAGAGCGATATATCCATCTGAAAAAATCTTTAAATTCTTTAATAAACGATTTTTTATAAGTTTTCTATAAAATCTTTTAGCTATCCTTTTTCTGCCAGCACCTGCAAGTCCCAGTATAGCTATATCAGCTTTCTTTATACCGCTCATATCCATAGATTTTCTTATAGAATTTATTATTGATTTTACTGCTTGATTAAAGCCAATGATATTTATATTGCTAGGTCCAGCTATACTATGTCCTAATATTATTCCCCTATTATCTAAAACTATTGTTTCGGTCTTAGTCCCTCCTCCATCAACACCTATAATGTATTTTATATCCACCGTATCACTCAATATATAGTTTAATTTATATATCTTATTAAATTATCTAATAGGGGTTGATAGAGATGAGTGAAGAGATACTTGAAAAAATTAAGAACCTTATGGTGGACCTAGAGATAGATAAAGTTAAAGAAGCTGTTCAAGAAGCTTTAAATAAAAATATTCCACCCCTAACCATTATTAATAAGGCTTTATCTCCAGCCATGGAGATTATTGGAGAAAAATATGAAAAAGGAGAATACTATCTAGCCGAACTAGTTGTGGCTGGAGATACATTTAAAGAAGTTATGGATATACTAAAGCCATATCTTAAAAAACAAACTTTAAAGAAGCTTGGAAAGGTAGTTATAGGGACCGTTAGGGGAGATTTACATGAAATAGGCAAAAATATTGTTGCAACAATGTTAGAGACGGCTGGATTCGATGTATATGATTTAGGTGTAGATGTGCCTCCAGAAAAGTTTGTCGAGAAAGCTAAAGAGGTAGATGCAGATATCGTCGCATTATCAGCATTACTTACAACAACTATGATCGAGATGAAGAATGTGATAGATGAGTTTAAAAAGGCGGGCTTAAGAGATAAGGTTAAAATAATAGTTGGAGGTGCTCCAGTCACGGAGGAGTATGCAAAAAAGATTGGTGCAGATGCTTATGGAAAGGATGCTGTAGAGGCAGTAAAAATATGTAAACAATTAGTCGGTGCAGAATAATAGATGAAAATAAAGATAGTTTCACTGGATTTAGATAATACTTTAATAAAAAACCTGTCTGTCCCGGAAATTTTTTATAAAATTCTTTTAGAAAACAATATTCATATAAATTTTGAAACGATATCGAGTTCCTGGAATTCTATTTCTAATAGAATTGAGTTAGAGCTTAAAAGTCTTCCAATACCTATATCTAAAAAAGCTTTACTTCAATATTATATCGATTTAAACTACAGAATATTATGTAGAATAGGTGTAAAAGATTACGAGATTGCGAGAGAAGTATATGATAAATGGTTTAAATGGTCTAAACTTTATAGTGATGTAATGCCTTTCCTAAGATTTTTAGATAAAAATAATTATATTATAGTTGTTTCAAGTAACAATCTAAGTGACGATGTATATAAAGTTCTTAAAAAAATGTCTATAATAAATATATTTAAACATATCTTTACTCCAGATAAAATTGGTTTCCTAAAATTTTATCCACAATTCTACAGAAAGATTATTAGATTTTTTAATGTCTCTGGCAGAGAGATACTGCATGTAGGTGATAATCTTAAAAATGACTATATTCCAGCTATAAAGGCTGGCTTAAATTCAATACTATTAAATAGAACTAATAAAATATATGATAAAAATATTAGTTCTATTAGAAATTTAATTGAATTGACTAGTTTTCTGGAGGATTGATTTGAGGAAATATTTGATAAGTTCATTGGGTGCCGTAATACTATGGTCGATGGGAATAATATTTATAAAATATCTCTCAAAATATTTTACAGTCTCGATGCAAAATTTTCTAAGATATCTATCTGCAGCGCTTTTCTTATTAATAATATCTTTACTTTTAGGTAAATTTAATATAAATTTTATTAAGAGAAATTTTAGATATATTTTTCTAGCAGCATCTACTGTATTTTTATATCAAACAATTTCGATTAACGGTGTATATTTAATTTCAACTACAATTGCAACTATATTGATGAAGCTAAACGTATTTTTTACAAGTATAATGGCATACATCGTATATAGTGATGAGAGGGAATTAATTTTATCTAAAAGATTTTTAATCGGATTATTTTTAGCATTTTTTGGTACAATGGGTATAGCTACAGATGGATTTAATATTGGAAATTTATCATTTTCAAATCAAGACTTTATTGGATATATATTGATAATACTTGGAGCATTTTTCTGGTCACTATATACAATTATTATGAAAAAAATTGTTGCTAATGTAGATAAACTGTTTTTAACAGCAATAATATTTATCTTCTCGTCTCCAATGTTTATTCCATTAGTCTTTTTTGAAGAATATTTTCTCCAAGATATTGGCTTTGAGATATTTTTAGTATTAATATTATCTGGGGTTTTATCGGTTGGACTTGGAAATGCCTTAAACTATATATCTATAGAGGGATTAGGGGCATCAATAGCATCCGTTATACAACTATTAACGCCATTTTTCACGGGAATATTTTCATATATATTTCTTGGAGAGAGGATTTCACTTGTGGATATGTTTTTTGGGATAATGGTTATAATTGGCTGTAGCATAATATTGTATAGGTTTAATAGGTAGATTAAATTGGATAAAAATATTTTTGATATAATAGTTGATTCAATATACTTTGCTAGAAAGAGGGTAATGAGAATATTTCGTAAAGATATTGCATCAAGGTCTTTGGGGAGAAATATTAGTGGAGATATTACTAGATATATTGACATGGTCTCAGAGAAATCTATAATAGATTTCTTAAAGAAAAGTCTTAAATCCTTTTCAATATTAAGTGAGGAAGCAGGGTTTAGAAAATATGGGGCAGATTATCCCTTGATTATCATGGATCCGATTGATGGAAGCTTTAATGCATCCAGAGGAATACCCCTTTTCTCCATATCGATTGCGGTGGCATATGGAGACACCATTAATGATATAGTTTTCGGGGCAGTATGTAATATCGCTACCGGAGACATTTATACTGGATATAAGGATAAAGGTGCATATCTAAACAATATTCTGATAGAGAGAAATACTAAAGGTTTTAGACCGGTTGTAAGTATAGCGCTTTCACAGAATATTTATCCGAAGATGAATAAATTTATCCGAAGATCTTTAGATAAAGGTTGGAAGATTAGGGTTATAGGTTCATCTTCGCTTGAAATCTGCATGGTCGCCGATGGAAGTATAGATGCTTATATAGATATTAGAAATATGCTTAGAATAAGCGATATCGCAGCCAGTATACTCATTTTAAACGAATCTAAAGGACGTATTTATAATAGGAGCATATTTAATGAAGTCTTTCTAGGAGAAAAGAGATATAATATTGTTGCCGCGAATTCTCAATCTCTACTAGATGAAATATTAGCAGTCCTAGAATTTATTAATAAATCTTATTAAATTTTAGTATATAAAATATATTTATGAATATTCTTATTACTGGTGGATGTGGATTCATAGGAAGTTATCTAGTTAGAAGATTGATCGATTTGAAGAATATTTCTAAAATAGTTGTATTAGATATAAAAGATTGTGAATATGAAAATGTAGATTTTATCCATATGGATATTAGGGATAAAAATATTGCTTATATTATGCATAATATTGATATCGTTATACATCTTGCCGCTTTAATAGATGTTAGAGAAAGTGTTTTAAACCCCAATCTATATCACGATATAAATGTTAATGGAACATTAAATATACTTGATTCCTGTATTAAAAATCATGTCAGCAAAATTATATTTACGTCATCAGCCGCGGTATATGGTAATCCAATGTATCTTCCAATAGACGAGAAACACCCGTTAAATCCTCTAAGTCCATATGGTGCATCTAAAGCTGCATCTGAGTTATATATATCTGCGTACCATTACTCATATAATATAGATGCAGTAATATTTAGATTATTCAATGTATATGGATATGGGCAATCAAGTAAATATGCGGGTGTAATTAAAATATTTATGGAGAATGCTTTAAAAAATAGGCCATTAGAAATATTTGGAGATGGTTTTCAGACAAGAGATTTTATCTATGTAGAGGATGTGATCGACGCGATTGTTAAATCTATGAAGATGGACATAGATTTTAATATATTTAATATAGGTAGTGGAAAAAGCTTATCGATAAATAGTTTAGCAAAAATTTTTTCAAAAATATTGGATAGGGAGCTGAAAATAATACATAGTAAGCCTAGGAAGGGAGATATAAGACATAGTTATGCAAATATAGATAAAGCTAAAAAAATTTTAGGATGGGTTCCAAAGACAAGTATAGAGGATGGGTTAAGAAGAATGCTTGAAAAATATGTTAAGGAAAGTTTAGATTCCTAATCCATGTATACATGAAATTCTTATCTGAAGCAAGTTCTATAAACTTGGCTTTGCTTACAATTTCTTCGCTTATCTTTCTAGCTTTTTCAGATATTAACATTAATTTTGCACCAATTCCAGCGGCATTTCCCAATACAAATATTTTTTCTAAGGATATTTTAGGTATTAATCCTATATTTATAGCATCATCTAAATCTAGGCTTGAGCCAAAGGATCCACAAATATAACATCTATCTATATCATTAATGCTCAAATTATTTTTCATTAATAGTAAACTCCATGTACTCGATATAGCTGCCTTAGCTTTCTGGATTTCTCTCAAATCTCTCTGGGTAACAGTTATTGGTCTACCTGTACTGCTTTTATTTTTAGAAACTATTTCAAAGAAACTTTTATCACCATAGAATCTACCATTTTTGGATACAATATTTTTTCTAAGCATTTCCGAGACCAGACTTATTATACCTGAACCACATAGTCCTAATGGGGTTTCGCCGTAGAGTAAAAAATTCACTCCATCTTTCTCAATCCTAACCCTATATATTGCACCATTAAAAGATTTTACTCCACAAGATATTTGTTCTCCTTCTATAGCTGGACCCGCAGGGGCGGATGCAACAAATATCTCTCCATTCCTTATTAATGCTACTTCACTGTTTGTACCTATATCGATTATAAGAATATTTTTATTAATATCTTCTATCATTAAGGTTGTAACGATATCTGCTATTGCATCAGCTCCTATGAATCCTGTTATGGCTGGAGGAATGTATATCCATGCATCTCTTAATAAGTTGAAGCCGAATCTATCTCCATAATCTTCTATTTTCGTAGAAAGATATGGAATGTATGGAGATCTGCCTATAGGTTCTGGATTTAAGCCTAAAAATATGCTTATCATAACAGTATTTCCTACGACTACTCCAGCCAAAATATTTTTGATTTCTATACCGTTTTTCTCAGCCATTTCTATAATCATCTTCTCGATAGAAGATAATGTCATTCTATGCATCTCATACAATGTATTTACATCGTTTATCACTGCAGTAATTCTGGAAATAACATCGTCTCCATATTTTGTCTGAGGATTAGGTATATATGTTTCAGAAATAGTTTCACCACTATCTAGGTCAACTAGATAAGTAGCTATTTTAGAGGTCCCTATATCTACCGCAAATCCATATATCTTCTTATATCCATTCAATATATGAGTAACATTTTTCCCCCTCTTACATATAGTAATTCTAGAAAAATTCTTTGCATAAACCAGGTTTCCTATACATTTTCCCGTAAGGCTTTCTGCATCAATACTCTTTAATAAAATCTTGTCGACCGGTATAGGCTTATGATATGTAGAATATTTTACCTCAACAAATTTTTTCTCTAAAATTGGGGTAATTACATCTACTTTAGGTTCATATCCAGATATCAATGCTTTATATTGTTCGAATATGGGTATTTCTATAACAAGATCTGATAAAACTTTTGCTTGACATGAAAGTCTTTCTCCCGTTTTAAGATTATGTAATCTCTCATTTCCAGTAACTTCACTTAATTTTCCCTCCAAAACTCTTACCAAACATTTTCCACAGAAACCTCTATTACCACATGGTGTAGGAAAGTTTGGAATAGCCTTCTTAATTACATGAGACAGTAGGTCTCCAGTCTTACACTTAATAATCCTATTATATGGCTTTATAATCACCTTAGGCATTTTAACATCTCCTACAATTCACTACATTGAAACACTTTTTATATCTAAAATATTTTATATAAGAGTTATGGGATAATCGAGTGTAAATTACACTAAGCAATCCATATATAGTTTAAACTATATATGGATTGTAAAATATTGAAGGGTTTCGGGATAATCTATGAATAGAAGAAGAATAGGACTAATACTTGGACCAATAGCATTTCTAATAACGATATTTCTACCAAGGTTACCATATATGTCAATAGCGGCGGAAAAAGCCAAAGTATTTGACCTAGCTCCACAATATACTTTAGGGCTTCTCCTATGGATAGCTATATGGTGGGTTACTGAATGCGTGCCCCTAGGAGCAACAGGGTTGCTTGCACCATTATTTTTGTCTCCGATAGGCATAGTTGAATGGAAATCTTCTTTACAAGCATTTATGCATCCAATTATATGGATATTTATGGGTGGATTTATACTGGCAAAAATGTTTAATAAGTGGGGTTTAGATAAGAGGATAGCATATAGAATGGAGATAATATATAAGGGGAATAATCCGATGATAGCGGCTTTCTTCGTATCATGCTTGCCAGTATTCATTTTAACAACGACTGGATCTATAACTGCATCCACATCAATAGTATATCCACTAGTATTAGCATATATAAGGTCTCTTGGATTTAGGAGGGGTAGTAGATATGGTGAGGCAACTATGCTTGCATTAGGCCAAGCAGCAACTGCTGGAGCAATGTTTCTTCTGATAAGTACACCACCAAATTTGTTTGCAAAATATTATCTTGAAAACAATGTATCAATATCATTAACATTTATGGACTGGTTTATTGTAGGTACACCTCAAGCAATACTTGGATTAATAATTTCATGGATAATTGTCTTCAAAATAATTAGACCAGAGATAAAAGAGCTGAGAATTGATAGAGAAAAGATTAAGAGAAAAATTTTAGAAATGGGTCCCTTAACAATTCAAGAAAAAGTAGTGTTAATTCTATTTATACAAACATTAGCTTTATGGATGCTTCCGGGAATAATGCTATTAATCTCAAATACTTATCCAAATCTAGATTGGCTATATCGGGTAATAAAAAATATTTTACCTGAAGCTGCACCAGTAATAATACTAATGTTATTAAGCACTATTTTATCTATAAATAATAAAAAGATTATAGAGTGGAACGAACTACTTCAAAGTATTAACTGGAACGTAGTTTTCTTATTTGGCGGGGGAATAACATTAGGATATGGGTTAAGCAATAGCGGATTTGCAGAATGGCTTGTAATATTAATCACAAAGGGGTTAAATATAAGACTGGATATTTGGAGTGTCACTGCAATCAGCGCGTTACTTGGATTTCTAATAACATATCCAGCATCAAATACGGCTTCGTCAATGATATCTGTACCTATAGCTACAAGCCTAGCAATAAGTTCTGGAATAAATCCGTTACCAGCAGTTATCTCTGCAGCGTTAGCCTGTTCCATTTCAAGTGCGCTTCCATCAACAACA